>JAEEGG010000497.1_pt1 | contig 128657 bp, 120 predicted proteins | sample 9134161 | NCBI WGS metagenome assembly JAEEGG01 (sample SAMN16246543, study PRJNA631951) | gut metagenome | biome: gut microbiome; feature: rumen; material: CR-attached | host: Bos | place: Iran: Karaj | collected 2018-10
GTTTTGTTGTTTGGGTTTTATTTTTCGGGATTGATCTCTATAAGTTCAACGTCGAAAATGAGGGCCGCTCCGCCGGGGATGTCAGCGCCCGCGCCTCTGTCGCCGTAGCCGAGGTCGCTGGGGATGAAGAAGCGGTAGGTGGAGCCGACCGGCATGAGCTGCAGACCTTCCGTCCAGCCTTTGATGACGCCGTTAAGAGGGAAGGAAATGGGTTCGCCGCGCTTGTAAGAGCTGTCGAATTCTTTTCCGTTCACAAGGGTGCCCTTGTAGTGGACTTTCACGGTGTCGGTGGCTTTCGGCTTGGCGCCTTCGCCTTCTTTGATGACTGTGTACTGGAGTCCGGATTCGGTCACCTTGACGCCTTCCTTCTTGGCGTTCTCTTCGAGGAATTTCTTGCTTTCGACTTTGACAGCTTCAGCTTTGGCTTTGGCCTTGGCTTTCACCACTTCGTCCATGGCCGCCATAGAGGCCTTGCGGCCGGCCTCGTCGAGGCGGGGCTCTTTGCCCGCTTTGGCATCGTTGAAGCCGGCTAAGACTTCGTCCTTGTTAAGGGCGCCGATGCCGTTGGCGGAAAAGTTCTTTCCAACCTGGTAACCGGTGACGTAGCTGAGCGTGCCATTGTCCGTGAAATCGGATTCTTCGCCGGTCTGAACGTGAGCCATGAAAGCCGCGTGCTGGGCTTTCATTTCGTCCTGTTTGACCTTCAATTCGGCGTTGGCGTAACCGTCATTGATGCCTTCTAATAATTTTTCAGAGGAAAGGACGAGTTTGTACTTTTTGTTGTTGGTGTACATCTCGTAGCCTAAGGTGTAAGAAAAGTCTTTCATATTCGGTTGCACTATCACTTGTTGGGTTGTTTCCTGATTTTCAGCGGGAGCTTTTTCTGTTTCTTTTTCTTCAGCGGCGAAGATCGTCAGAGTGCCGAAGAGCAGAAGCGTCAGAATCAAAACGTTTTTCATGAGTTGCCTCTTATTTAATGGAGATTAAAGAATCGAAGTAGCCTTCCGGCTTCTCGAAGCCAAGGAGATTGAGAAGCGTGGAGGCGATGTTGCCAAGACCCGGCTTGTTGGAGGTGGCGGCCAGTTCGTAACGGTCGGTGTCCGGTCCCGCTATGACGAAGGGGACGGGATTGAGCGTGTGGCTCGTTAACTGTTTGTATTGTCCGCCGGCGCCCATTTCCGGTTCGCCGGTCTTCTTGTTGCAGGAGATCATCTGCTCGCAGTTGCCGTGATCGGCTGTGAGGACCAAGGTGCCGCCCGTTTCTTTGGTGGCGGCATAGATCATGGCCACAGCCTCGTCAACGGCCTTTACGGCCTCCGTAGCGGCCGCCATGGAGCCTGTGTGGCCGACCATGTCGCCGTTGGCCAGGTTGCAGCGCAGGAATTTGTATTTCCCGCTCTTGATGGCCGCGACCAGGGCGGTGGCCACTTCGATGGCTTTCATCCTCGGAGCCTGGTCGAAGGGGATCTTGTCGGACTCTATCTCCTGCCAGGTCTCAAGCTGGTCGTCGAATTTGCTGGAGTTGTTGCCGTTCCAGAAATAGGTCACATGGCCGAACTTCTGAGTTTCGCTGATGGCGAACTGGGAGACCTTGTTGCGGGAAAGGTATTCCGAGACCGTGCGGTCGATCTGCGGAGGCGAAACGAGATAGACGGGCGGCATGTGCGTGTCGCCGTCGTATTCCATCATGCCGGCGTAGACGACCTTCGGGAATCTCTTTCTCTGAAAGCCTTTGAAATTCTCTTCCGTAAGAGCGCGGCTGATCTCCAGGGCGCGGTCGCCGCGGAAGTTGAAGAAGACGACGGAGTCGCCGTCATTGATGGTGGTCAGCGGCTTGGTCGGGTCATTGGGATCGCTCACCACGAAAGCCGGGAGATACTGGTCGTCCTGCTTGGAGGAGACTCTCAGTTCTTTCACTGCTTCCATGGCGTTGGGGAATTTCGCGCCTTCGCCGAGAACGTGGGCGTTGTAGCCTCTTTCCACGATGGTCCAGTCGGCTTCGTAGCGGTCCATGGTGGTGACCATACGGCCGCCGCCGGAAGCGATGAAGTATTTTCTCGTTTTGCCGCTGGCTTCGGCCTGGCGTCTGAGGGACCAGAGGTAGTCCTCGAGTTCGCCGATGTAGCGGAGGGCGGAAAGGGGCGGAACGTCGCGGCCGTCAAGCAGAGTGTGGACGTAGACCTGTTCGACGCCCTTCTCGTCGCACTCCCCTATCATAGCTATAAGGTGCGCGATGTTGGAGTGAACGTTGCCGTCGGAAAGCAGGCCGATGAAGTGGATGGGAGCCTTGTTAGTTAGGGCGTTGCCCATGATCTTCTTCCAGCCTTCGCCTTCGTAGATCTTCTTTTCGGCAATGGCTTTCGCGACAAGGCTGGCGCCCTGGTCGAAGACTCGGCCGGCGCCCATGGCGTTGTGGCCGACTTCGCTGTTGCCCTGGTCGGCGTCGCTGGGCATGCCTACGGCCGTACCGTGGGCCTGGAGACGCGTGGAGATCTTTTCGTTATCGATGAGAGAGTGGAGCGTCTTGGGATCGGCGGCTTCATAAGCGTTGCCGGGATAGCCCTCTTTGGAGCCTTTGAAGATCCCGACGCCGTCCATGATGACGAAGACCAAAGGTCCTTTGACACCGTCATAATTCGGCAGTTTTTTCAGAGTGAGATCCATATCTGTTCCTTATTTGGTTATTAAGGAACATTATATCATAATGAGAGGGGCTATTCCTTGGAAATTACCCTGAATTGAGCCTTGCCGTTGTCTTCCGCGCTCTGGGCCAGATCGCTTCTGTCGACGATGACGTCCATGACGGAGCGCGCGATGACCTTGTCGCCCTTTTCCTCGTTGAATTCAGCGTCGCTGGAAACCTTTTCAACAGAGTCGGCTATGACCTTGATGCGGTACTGGTCGCTCCTGACGGTGATAAGGTTGGAGATCTCGCTGAAGATCTTCGGCGTCATGCCCTGGATATCAAGGATGTCGGCGGTATTCTTGTAAGGCTTGATCTTGTTGCCGGAACGGTCGATTCCCTTCTCGATGGCCGCCGCGATGGCGGGCGTCACGCCCTTGAGGGCGGAGAGGACTCGCGGCGTGGCGGTGTTGATGTTGATCTTGCCGCTGGTTTGTCCGGGAGCGAGGAAAGCGTAGTCGAACCAGGCTTTGCCGGAAGTTTCCTGACCCCTCAGGTTGTGGGGTATGATCTTGAGGCGTATGCCGCCGTGAGGAGAAATGTGCGCCGCGTGAATAAGGCCGCAGTAAACACGGTCGTTCTTGTCAATTTGGAGACGCTGCGTCTGGCTGCCCATCAGATAAGGATTGTCGCTGGTGATGCGCATCTTGTCATCCGGCAAAGGAAGCCTGTCGTATTCGCCTTTCGAGAAATTGTAAGCGTAAACTTCTATGGTGGCGTTGTGGTTCTCCTCGAGGAACTCCGTGGTCTTGATCGAGTCGTTAAGACCGAAGACGTAAAGACCGTAATCGCTCTTCAGAAGCCCTTTGTTCTGCCATTCCCAGACGCCCTCGTCGCCTTCCTTGTCGGTGTAGTACATGGCCGTCGCGTATCCGGGGCCGACGCTGACCATGTCGCCCTTCTTCAATCGGAGCTGCTTCATGTTGGGCGCCGTCAGACCTTCGACAAGAAGGCCGCTGCCTGTGTTGGTCTTGATGGGGATCTTCTCGCCTTTGAACGGCCCGGAGAGGACGCGCATAGTCTGTCCGGTCCAGGAGTTGGGGCTCCACGCGACGTCTTTTACGCTGATGTTGTCGCCGGAGGCTGTGCTGACTTCACCGAAAGCCGCTTTCCAGCCGCTCTGGTGAACGCCTTCCTCTTCGCCGTCAAGACGGATGCCGGAAGTGGTGAAATATTTGCTCAGGGCTTTCAAAGTCTTGACGCCGCCTCTGCCCTTGGTTCCGACGGTGGACCAGGAGTCTGCCGTCCTGACGTTCAGAACTTCGCCGACGTTCGCCAGATGGTTGTTCTTTATGTGCGTCAGACTGTGTTTCCTGAAAGCGCGGCTCTTAGCCTTGTCAACTGTGCCGCCGAAGGTCGGGTTGGGCACGGAGTGCCAGACGTAGTGGGCGGGGTCGGCTTTTTCCGTGGAGTAACCGATCTCGTCCTTGGTAAGGCTGCCGTATTCCGTCGTACGGGCCGCGATCTGGCCGTATTCGTTCTTAAGCGTGAAAGAGACGAATCCGCCCTGGCGCGGGAGGCCTCTCACACGGATCTGGTCGCCGGCTTCCAGACCGCTGTTGACAGCGTCGCCCACGCCGATGTCGATTACATGCGAGGTGTTGTTGTAAACGTACTTGAACATTCCGTTGGGAGCGTCGTAGCCGCCTTTCGGGTGACGCGTGGAGACGAACTCGATGATCTCGCCTTTAAGCTGGTCGCGCTTCCAGTCCGCGCCGGTGACGGTAATGTAGCTGTGGCCGTAGTTGTAGCCGGAAACTTTTATGACGTCGTAAAGGATGCCCCAGTCGTCGGCGGGAAGCTCGAAGACCGGGATGGCGTTTTCCTTGTTGCGTCCGTATTCGCCGGTGCCTTTGCAGTACTCGATGTCGAAGATCTGCTTGTTGCTTGTCAGATAGAAATAGCCGCCCGGTTCGATCAAGGGGTTGGGATCGTCGAAGTAGCCGCCGTATTCTCTGCTGTAATGCTCGGCCTTGTCGATCTTGGCGAGGTCAAAGGATTCCACACCGGTGTTAACCACGACCGACCAGTTCTTCAAGGAAATGGGAGCGGAGCTGATGTTAATGAGCTCGACGATGTCCGGACGGAAGAAGTAGAGCGAGTCGCTGCTGTTGACGGCCTTGCCGGACTGGTTCGAACCGGATTTCTTGCATCTCTTCGACGACGTCAGGTAAAGCGGGATGAAGCCGGCGCTGTTAGGTTTCACCGGTTTGCCGTCTTTGTACTTGTACCTGAGAAGATAGTTGCCTCGCCTATCCTTGTCTTCCTGCTGGACGGAATATTTGGACGGAACGCCGTCCATATCCATTTCCCTCAGGTCGGATCTTTTGAAGCCGCACCAGTTGTTCTTGAAGGCCTGGTTGGCGCTGTAGACGAGGTAATAATATTTTTCCTGCTTGGGCGTGTTGGGCCTGGTGTAGAAAGTGCCGGTCTGCTCCTTCATGTGCGTCCAGGCCGCGGCGGAGATCATCCACCAGGCCCAGATGCCGACCCTGTCGTTGGCCAGATTAGTCTTGACGCCGTCCAGGAAAGAATCGGCGTTCGCGGGGACCCTGATGGTGAGAGTCTTGTTGTCGCCCGCGGAGCTTCCCAGGATCTCGAAGCCTTTCGTCACGGCGGAGTTCTTGCTGGTCACGTGATGGACGATGCAGGTAGCGTTCTTCCACTGGTCCTTGACCCAGCCACCCACTTCCGCTTTCATGAAGTAGGAGAAGTCGCCGCTGGTGTACATGGGATTTTCAAGCCTTATTTCCGCCCTGTTGCCGGAGGTCCTGACGTCCTTCATGCGGAAGTAGGTTCGCATCGCGCTGGCCGAGAAACCGCATTCGTCATAATTGCTCTTGCCGGCGTAGATGCGGTTCGCGAACATCACGTGGTAGCTGTTCTCGTCTTTCCTGCCGTAGCCCTGGTGGTCCGTTTCCACGATCCAGCTGCCGTCGTGGGCCATGATCTCGTTGAAGCAGACGGCTTCGATGCCGTACGTACTTTCGATGGTGGACAGGACGTGGTTCTCATCGGTAAAGTCCGCCATGTTGACGACCAGTTCGCGCAAGGCCGTGGAAGAGTTTTCAAAGTTGTATTCCAGATTGGCGTTTCGCATCACCCTTCTCAGCTGCTTCATGTCGGAGTTGTTGATGTTCAGCTGGCGGAAAACTTTTCCGGAATTCTCATCGAAATAACTTTCCTGGGAACGGGAGGTGATGGTCGCGTAGTGCTTGATGGCGTTCTCAAGTGAACGGCTGACGTTCTGCTTGTTGGGGGCGATCAAAGAAATGACTTCCCTAAGGTTGAGGAAAGCCTTGTCGTCCCAGACGAGATGGTCGGGATTGTACTCTTCCGGCTCATCTACGCCCTCGTCCCTTTCGTCCACGACCAAGTTCGCGTTGTTGTCGATCTCGTCGGAAGAATACTGCGAAGCGTTCAGGTTGTCGTCGACGTTGGCCTGGCCGGGCTTCTGGTCGCGGCCGTAGCGGTACAAAAGGATGTTTTTGCCGGCCTCGGGAGAGATCGGCAGACCGGCTTTCCCGTTCTCGCCGGTAAGCATCACCTCAAAAGTGCCGAAACCTTCGTTCTGCTCTTTTTTGGAAAGCGCCGTGGCGGTGTTGACGTTGATCTTCGCGAGCTCGTCCTCGACCATGACGGCGTAGCGGCCGATGATCCTGTCGTTGGCGTCCCTGACGTAGATCCAGCGCGCAAGATGCGTTTTGTCGCCGTAAGTGCCGTCCATATCGACGGCCTGGTCACCCTTTTTCGGCTTGAAGGTCTGGGACCAGGATTCGCTGTAGTCGTCGTAGGCGGAAGAATTGTAATAGTCTTCCCTTAAAAGGCCGTAAGCGTGCTGCAAGGCGGACTGGGCGAGCATGTCCGACTGCGTCTGCCCGACGGAGATGGCGCCGGACTGGCTCTCCAATCCGATGAAAGTCGCGAAAGTCGCCGAAAGTATCGAGAGGACGGTGAGGACCGTCAGAACCATCAGGAGCGCCACGCCCTTAGGAGCGGATGTATTTCCAAAAAAACGTTTCATTTCTTCAAATTACAAGTGTTAACCTATAAATTTTACAATAAACAGCTTTTTTATTCAACGAACGGAAACCGCGGCGAAAGAAGCGGGGTGATTTATGGTAAAATTCCTTCTGATCAACTCAAAATCACCCATAATCAGGAAACATTATGAATAGCGATTCTGTGAAAGTCGGTCTGGAACGCGCCCCGCACCGCGCGCTCTTCAACGCCTGCGGCGTCAGCCGCGAGGATCTGAAAAAGCCCTTCATCGCCGTCTGCAATTCTTACGTCGGCATCATCCCGGGACACGCCCATCTCCAGGAAGTCGGCAGAATAGTAAAGGAAGCCATTAAAGAAGCCGGCGGCGTCCCCTTCGAGTTCAACACTATAGGCGTCTGCGACGGAATCGCCATGGGTCACGAGGGCATGAAATACTCCCTGCCCTCCAGGGAGATCATCGCCGACTCCGTCGAAACGATGCTTAGAGCGCACTGCTTCGACGGCGTGGTCTGCATCCCCAACTGCGACAAGATCGTTCCCGGCATGCTCATGGGCATACTGAGAGTCAACATCCCGACCATCTTCGCTTCCGGCGGCCCCATGCTGGCCGGCCACAGCAAGGACGGCAAGAAAGCCCTCGACCTCATCAGCATCTTCGAGGCCGTCGGCGCCCGCAGCCAGAATATCATTGACGACGCGCAGCTCGAGGAAGTGGAATGCGAGTCCTGCCCGGGCGTCGGATCCTGCTCCGGCATGTTCACCGCCAACTCCATGAACTGCCTTTGCGAAGCGCTTGGCATCGCGCTTCCCGGCAACGGCTCCATCCCCGCCGTCTATCCTGAAAGGAAAGAACTCTGGAAAGCCGCCGGGCGCCGCATCGTGGAAATGGTCAAAGAAAACCTGCGCCCCAAGGATATCATCACCGACGCTTCCCTGGAAAACGCTCTCACGCTCGACATGGCCATGGGCGGCTCCTCCAACACCATCCTGCACTCGCTGGCCATCGCCAAGGAAGCCGGCTTAGGCTTCGACCTCAAACGCATCGACGAAGTCTCTAAGCGCGTGCCGACCATCTGCAAAGTTTCCCCCTCCTGCTCCTACCACATGGAAGACGTGGAAGCCGCCGGCGGCGTCTCCGCCATTCTTTGCGAGATAAGCAAGATCGAAGGCTCGCTCAACCTCGGCTGCCCGACCGTTACCGGCAAAACTCTGGGCGAAAACATCAAAGGCAAAGAAAGCAAAGACAAAGCCTGCATAAGAGAACTCTCCAACGCTTACGCGAAGAGAGGCGGACTGACCGTCCTCTGGGGCAACCTCGCCCCTGAAGGCGCTGTCGTCAAATCCGTGGGCGTCGACCCGAAAATGATGACGCACCGCGGCCCGGCCGTCATCTTCGAATCCCAGGAAGAAGCTTGCGAAGGCATCCTAGGGGGCAAAGTGAAGCCCGGCGACGTCGTCGTCATCCGCTACGAAGGCCCCAAGGGCGGCCCCGGCATGCAGGAAATGCTCGCCCCCACCTCCTACATTATGGGCCAAGGCCTGGGTGACAAAGTCGCTTTGATCACCGACGGCCGCTTCTCCGGCGGAACTCGCGGCGCCTGCATCGGCCACGTTTCTCCCGAGGCGGCTTCCGGCGGACTCATCGGCCTATTGAAGGCCGGCGACATCATCGATATCGACATCAACGCCCAGAAGTTGGAAGCCGAGCTCTCCCCTGAAGAGATAGAAAAGCGCAAGGCCGAATGGCAGCCGCCCGAGCCGCGCCTGAACTTCGGGTGGATGGCGCGCTATCAGAAGCACGCGACCTCCGCGAGCCAAGGCGCCGTGCTTAAATAAGCATCCCGTCGCGAAGACGTCTAAAAAAAGATCTCACATTATCCCTCGCTCACGGACTACGCGCTCGATTTCTCTAACGGGCATCCTCCGTGAGTTCGCTACGGGATATGTGAGATCTTTTTTCTTAACCGCTTCGAACGCGAAAAAAAGAACACATCCCCAAGTGAACTCACGGAGGACGCAAATCAAGGCCATGCAAGCGTAGTCCGTGAACGGGGGATGTGTTCTTTTTTCGCTCTACTTTCTGCGGAAGAAAAGAAGAAGCGCGAGAGCCGCAAAGAGGAGCGATGCCGGTTCCGGCACCTGGGACGTCACCACGACCTCAAAGTAGCCCAGGGTCGTCTGCGGCGAAGCGTGGACCGGCCAGGCGGTGTTGGAGTCGCCGCCCGTGGCGACGTAGCCCGCGGTAGCAGGGCTCGTCATGCCGTAGGGATTCGTGAACTCATCGTTGTAGCCGATGAGGAAGAACTTCGTGATCTCGACTTCGCAATCTTCCTTTTCGCACTTCAGCGTGCTGTTATGGAAGATCTGATCATCATTCGCCCTGTAGTGGTATGTGCGGTCCTCGGTGGAATACGTCGCGTAGCACGTGTCGACAGCGTCGAAGAAAAGCTCGCTGTTGCAAGCCGCCACGTCGGGCTTGGCGCCGGCCTTGACGTTTTCGCCCAGGAACAGGGCCAGCTGCATATCCTCGGACTCGAACTCGGAAGCCTCGGGCAGGATAAGCGTGAAGCGGTTCGTGCCTTCCTCAAGATAGCAGTCGAGGATCCTCTTCGTCAGGCTCGCGTCCTTGACGTAATCGCCGACGGTGTCCGAATCGGGTTTCTCACCGTTGTCCAGGGCCTGATTGACTAGCTTGTAGTCTTCGCTGTTCAGCCTTAAGACCAAATTGGTGCCTTGGAAGCTTCCGCACTCAGTGTATTCAGCCTTTTTCCCCTTGTCCAAGGCATAGGCCCTAAGGTAATCCGCGTATTCGGAATATTCGGCTATGGCGTCGTTGCCGAAAAGATAGATTCCCTTGGCCAAAAGGATGTCCATGCAGCCGCCGTCGAAACTGTAAGAAGGCGTGACGGATCTTATCATGGTGTCCTGATAGTAGAGGTTGTCTCCCTGGGTGCCCATGATGTACAGTCCTGCCAGCCTGATGGCGCCGGTGGCCGGGGGTTCCACCACGGCGATGACTTTCACCGTGTGCTTTCCGTAGCTTCCGAAGTCCAGTTCCACTTCCGCCTCGTGGCGGCCGACGTCCAGGACTCCCTTCTTGACGCTGAAGGGGATCTTCTTCTGCAGTTCCACCGTGCCGCGAGCATCCTCGCTGCTTATTGTCAGCCAGTCAGCTTTGGAGGCGGCGGTGTAGCTGAAGCTGCCCGCGCCTTCGTTCTCGATAAGAATATTGCCGCTATAGAAGCCCGGCGGAACCAGCACGGTCTTCGTGGCCACTTTGGGCTTGACACTCTCTTTGGAGACCACTACGGTGAGGAAGGCGATCTCGTTGCCGGGATCCTGCCTGAGGGCCCAGTCGGGATCGACCTTGCCCTCGGTCACCCAACCGACGGAGGAAGGACTGGTCAAGCCGTCCTCGTTGATCTCAATGCTGTTGGAGCCGGCCAGATAGAAGAAAGGAATCGAAACTCTGTACTCCCCCAGGACGCAGGCGCGCGTTGGGTGGTCCATCTTGACGTTGGAGGGGAAGAAATAATTGGCGTCTTTCCTGGGATTGGGGGCGCCGCAGACCAGCTCCCCTTCCATGTCCTGGGTGCCGGATCCGGCTTCCTTGGCGCAAAGGCTGGGCTCCGTTCCCTCCTTGGGGATGAGCGAGCTGGACCAGCCGTTGGTGGTGTCCACCAGGTAAAGGCCGACCATAGCGCTGTACATGAGCTCGTTGGCCTGAGGACAGACGATGGTGAAATAGTTGGTGCCTTCCTCCAGGACCGCTTTTTCAAAAAGCAAGGATCGCCTCATGTTGGCCGCGCTGATGTATTTTTCAGGAGTGTCCGCCGTCGCCTCTTTTCCGGTGACAGGATTCAGGATGGGATAAACTTCCGGATCCAGACATTTGACTTTGACTCCCGAGCAGGTGCCCATGTTGACGTAGCGGGCCTTCTGGCCGCTGTCCAAAACGTTGTCGTCGACTTCCGGATACTCGAAATTGTTGCCGAAACTGTACCAGCCTTTAAGGACCATGACGTCCACGCAGCCGTTGAAGGCCGCGTTCGGTTTGTAGGTCACGAACATGGTGTCCTGGTAATAGCGCTGGCCGTCCTCGTGAATGGTCACGTCGGCCATGTAGAGGCCGTAGATGTGCACCTCGGCCAAAGAGGAAAAACTGATGATGAAAGCTAAAACGATAAGCGATAATTTCTTCATAGTATATCAGCGTTTGGTTATTCGAATTCTCTTGAGATGATGCGGAAATTGGCGCCGTTCTCGCCGATGGCGTCGGAACGGTCGACGATCATGTCCATGGCGGACTGCGAAGTTATCTTGTCGCCGTCCATCTCGTTGAAATTTTCGTCCTTGGAAAGTTTCGTGATCGTCTGGGTAATGACGCGGACTCGGAACTGGTCGCTCCTGGTAGTGATAAGGTTGGCGATCGGTCCGAAAATATCGGGATTGAAGCCCTTGACGTTCAAAAGGTCCGTAGTGTTCTTGTAAGGTTTCAAAGAAGCGTTGCCGTAACTGTCGATGCCTTTCGCGATGTTGCGGGCCAGGGCCGGGGAAACGCCTTTCAAGGACGTGAGGACGCGCTCCTCGGCAGTGTTGATGTTTATGCGGCCGGCAGTTGGTCCGGGCGCGAGATAAACGTAGTCGAGCCAGGCTTTGCCGGAAGAATCGACGCCGGAAAGATTATGGGGTATCATCTTGATCTTGATGCCGCCTTTCGCGGAAATGTGCGATCCGTGAATGATGCCGCAGTAGGCCCTGTCGTTCTTGTCGTAACGGATGCGCTTGCGGTTCGAGCCCACTAGGTAAGGATCGTCCGCGGCGTTCCTCAGCTCGTCGGAATCGAGGGGCAGCGCGTCGTATTCGCCGGTCTCGTAATTGTAAATGAAGACCTCCATCTCGGCGTTGTGGTTCTCCTCGAGGAATTCCGTCGTGTCGATAGCGTCGTTCAATCCGAAAATATAGAGACCGTAGTCAGTCTTCTCAAGCCCCTTGTCGCGCCATTCCCATTCGCCGACGTCGCCATCCTTGGTCGCGTAGTAGAAAGGCGTCGCGTAGCCCGGGCCGACGCTCACCATATCTCCCTTCTTCAATTTCAGCTGAAGTTCGCCGGGCGCGGTGAGGCCGTCCACGGTAAGGCCGGTCCTGGAACTGGCGATGATGGGGATCTTCTCTTCCCTTTGGGCGCCGGTCATGACGCGCAGAGTGTGTCCTTTCCAGGTGTCGGGTTCCCAGCTAACGCCCTCGATGGACATTACGTTGCCGTTCGCGGAACTAACTTTTCCGAAAGCCGGCGCCCAGCCGGAAAGATGCACGCCCTCCTCTTCCGCGTCGAGCCTGATGCCGGCCGTGGTGAAATATTTTCCGACCGCCTTGATCGTCTTCAGGTCAGACCTGGAGCCGCCGCCCACGTTTTCCCAGTTTTCGCCGGTCTTGATCTTCTGTATCTCGGAAATGTTGGCCATGCCGGCGTTCTTGATGTGCGTCTGGTTGTTTTGGGATTGGCTTCTCATCCTGTGGCTTTCCGCTTCCCTGATGTTGCCGCCGAAAGTCGGCTTGGAATGCTTCTTCCAGGTGTAGTGGGCCGGGTCGTCCTTTTCGGTCGAGAAACCGAATTCCTCTTCCTCTACGGAACCGTATTCCGTCGTTCTGGCCGCTACCTGGCCGTACTCGTTCTTAAGCGTGAAAGAGACAAAGCCGCCCTGACGCGGCAGGCCGCGGACTCTGATCTTGTCACCGACTTTCAGACCGCTGCCGGCAGGGTCGCTGCCGTTTAAGTCGAGCCTGTTGCTGTTGTTGCCGTAGACGTACTTGATCATGCCGTTGGGAATGTCCTGCTTGGCAGTGGGCTGGCGGTCGGAAACGAACTCGATAAGTTCGCCTTCCAGCTGGTCGGTGTGCCAGTGCGCGCCTGAAACGGTAATGTAATCGCCGCGCACCTTGGTCACGTCGTAGAGGATGCCCCAGTCCTCGTCGGGAAGCTCGAATACAGGTATGACCGTCTTCTGGCTGTGACCGTAATTGCCGTTTCCGTTGCAGTATTCTATGTCGAAGATCTCCCTGTTGTTGGTGAGATAGAAATAACCGTTCGGTTCTATTATGGGGTTCGGATCTTCGTAGAAGCCGCTGCGCGCCTTGCTGTAGTGGTCCGCTTTGTCAACGGTAGCCAAAAGCTCCGCTTCCAGACCGGTGTTGACCACGACCTGCCAGTTGCGCAGGCTTATAGGATACGAGGAGATGTTTATGAGTTCGACGATGTCCGGACGGATGAAATACATCGAGTCGCTAAAGTTGATGTTTTTGCCGCCCCTGCCGGAACCGGACTTTCGGCATTTGTCGGAGGAGGTCACGATGACTTCGATGTAGCCCTCGGAATTCGGCTTCTGGGCTTTGCCTTCCTTGTACGGGTACTTCAGCAGGTAATGGTTGTTTTTGTCCTTGTCTTCCTTTTGCACGGAATGCTTGGCGGGAATGCCGTCCATGTCCATTTCCCTGACGTTGGATTTGCCGTAGCCGATGGAGGGAAGGAAAGCGTGCGTTGAGCTGTAGACCTGGTAATAATATTTTTCCTGCTTGCGGTGCAGCGGGCGGAAATAGAAGGCTTCCGTCTGACGGGGCAGGTCCGTCCACATGGCGCCGTCGTGGGTCCAGCCGCTGTAGAGCCTGACAGTGGCGTTGACGAGGTTGGAAGACACTTGCGCCATGAAGCTTTTCCCGTTATTGCCGCCGCCTTTTATAGTGAATTCACGCTGGCTGCCGGCCCTGCTCTCGCTGATGTAAAAGCCCTGCTTGTCGGAATCGCTGGCGGCCTTGTAGACGATGCAGGTCGCGCCTTTCCAGAAATCGGCGTACCAACCCCTCCTCTCACAGTTCAGGTATTCCGTGAAACGGTTGGGCGTCCTCCTGGGTTTTTCCAAACGCAGTTCCCAACTGTTGCCGTTGTTGTGAACGTTGCTGAGCCTCCAGCGGAAGGTGTAGTTGAGATCCTTGTATTTCTGGCCGTAAAACTGGTTGGCGGAGAGCACGTGTTCGGGAACGGCGGCGCCGCTGCCGGATTGAGTCGGGAAGCCCCAGCCGCTCCAGTCGGTCTCCCTGATCCAGCTGCCGTCGTGCGCCATGATCTCGTTGAAGCAGACACTTTCTACGCCGTACGTGCTGTCGACGGTAGTGAGCGTATGATTCTCGTCGGTGTAGTCCAGAAGGTTGACCAGGAGGGCGCGCATTTTGGATGAGGAAGGCTCGAAAGCGGACTCGTTGTTGGCGTTCCTAAGAGCGCGCCTGAGCTGTTTCAATTCCGCGTGGTTTATATCCAGCGAGCGCCTCAGGGCATTGGCCGATTTCTCGTAGTAAAGCTCCTGGGAATTGTTCCAAAGCGTGGCGAGGTGCTTCAAAGCGTTGATGTGCGTGAGGCTGGCCGGCTGGCCGCCCATGGCGACCGACAAAGCTTCCCTAAGCGACTGGAAAGACATGTCGTCCCAAACAAGGCGGTTGGGATTGTATTCATCCGGTTCGTCCACGCCTTCCCCGTCCTCGTCGACACGGCCGTTGGCGTTGTTGTCGATGGAGTCGCTGCCGTACTGCGTGACGGTAAGGTTGTCGTCAACGTTGGCCTGGCCAGGCTTCTCGTCCCTGCCGTAGCGGTACTTTATCAGGCGCCTGCCGGCTTCCGTCGTAAACGGCAGTCCCCTCTTGTCACCGTCAGTCAGCATCACTTCGAAAGTTCCGAAGCCTTCGTTCTGCTGATTTTTTCCAAGGGCAGAAGCGGTGTGAAGGTTTATTTTGGCGTGCTCATCCTCGACCATGACGGCGTAGCGGCCCACAGGTTTGCCGGAATTGTCTTTCACGTAGATCCAGCGCGCCCAGGCATAGTCGCCGCCCTTGTCGCCTTCGACGTTAACGCGTTCCTCGCCCTGGCGCGGCTTGAAGGTCTGGGACCAGAGTTCGTCGTAGCCGTCGTATTCCGGACTGTCGATGGAGTCCTGGCGCAAAAGGCCGTAAACGTGCTCGATGGCGGACTGCGCGAGCATGTCTGACTGCGAGCGGTTCAAGCTTATGCTGCCCGCCTGCTCCTCCATGGTCATCATGGCCGCGAACGTGGCGGCCAGAAGGGAGAGCACCGTCAGAACGGTCAAAACTGCCAACAAGGCCACCCCCGAAGGTCTTTTCAGCACATTTTTACTCATTGTCTTTCTCTATTTTCTCAAAAGCATTTTACCATAAAATCGGATGAGAAAAAACGAGAACTCATAATTTTTCCAGCCAGAGCGCGGAGGAAATATCGGAGGGCATTCTCAATCCGGCGCGCGGGGACAGCGAGACGCTCCCCGTCCCTACTCCGTCGGGCGAGCAGGAGCGCTTGAACTGCTGGCTCATGAAACGGGAAAGGAAGATCTTGAGACACTCTTTGATCTTCTCTTCTTTGAAGCGCTTCGCAAAAACGGTCTTGGCTAAGAAGAAGAGCTTTTCCGGCGAGGCGCCGCGCCTCAGCATATGATAGATGAAGAAATCGTGAAGTTCGTAGGGGCCAACGGAATCCTCGGTCTTCTGGGTGGCCTTTCCGTTGACCGCCGGCAGAAGCTCGGGGCTTATCGGCGTATCGATGATATCAGACAGGATCGCTCCGATCTTACCTCCCACTTTTTCCGCGTACCAGGCGACGACCGCCCTGACAAGCGTTTTCGGGATGCCGCAGTTGACGTTGTACATCGCCATCTGGTCGCCGCCGTAGGTCGCCCAGCCGAGCGCCGCTTCGGACAGGTCGCCGGTGCCAACGGCCAAGCCGCATTCGCTGTTGGCGACGTCCATCAGTATCTGCGTGCGCTCCCTCGCCTGGGCGTTCTCATAGGCCGCGTCGTGGAGATCATTAGGATGCGAGATATCCTTGAAATGGCGTTCCAGGGAGCCCTTGATGTCGATCGTCCTGTATTCTATGCCAAGCTCTTCCATCAGGGCGCAGGCGTTGCTCTTCGTGCGGCCGGAAGTTCCGAAACAGGGCATCGTGATGCCAAGGATCGATCCCGGGCCGAGACCGCGCAGTCCCTGGGCTTCCCTTGCGACAAGCAGCGCCAGAGTGGAGTCAAGGCCGCCGGACACGCCGATAACGGCGCGTTTGGCCTTGGTATGCTCCATGCGTCTCTTAAGGCCGCCGCACTGGATGGAGAAAATCTCCTCGCACCGCGCGTCCCTTAAGGCCTTGTCGTCCGGGACAAAAGGATTCAAGGCAAGATCAGGCTTCGGGTCCTGCAATTCAGAAATTAAAAAAGGAACAAGGCTCTCATCGGAAGGAACCTCGAGCGGACGTTCGAACCTTAAGAATTCGCAGTCAACATCGGCGATGGTCAGAGTGTCCTCGGCCTGGAACTGCTTTCTTCCGGACAGAAGTCTGCCTTTTTCAAAAACGAAAGCTCTTCCGGCATAACAATTGTCCGTGCTGGATTCTCCGGAGGCGGAAGAAGCGAAGACCAGTCCCCTTTTCCAAAGCCCGGACAGAGAGGACGCCGTGTTCCTGAATTTATTAAAAGACCCTGCCAGTTCCGGCACGGCGCCTACTACGGCGATCATTTCGCCCAGCGCGGCGCGCTTGGAAAGAGGCTGGGAAGGAGAGAACAGTTCACTGTCGAAACCGACCGTGAAAGAAAAATTCTCCGAGCGGAAAACGAGATCGGTGCCGCAAAGCACGTTTTGGTTGAGGAGCTTGAAAGAACACGAAAAGCCTTTTTCGGGAACGCTGAAAACATAGTTCTCCGGCAAAGTGTTCAATTCGAGGCCCAGCAGCCTTCCTTTCTGGAAAACGCAGGCGGCGTCGTAAAGCCTGCCCTCAAGAAGAACAGGAAGGCCGACGACGCAGACCGCGTTTTTCAAGGCAAGTTTGGAGACCAGACCCTTGAGAGCGAAAAGCGCGCGCTTAGCCAGGCTGGGCTGCCTGAAAAGATCGCCGCAGGTCGCTCCGGTAAGGGAAAGCTTCGGGAAAACTATGAGCTGCGCTTTTTCTTTCGCGGCCTTCTTGACGAAAGCCGCGTGATTCGCCGCGTTTTCGGCGCAGTCGCCCAAAGCCAGCCGCGGAACGGCCGCGCAAACTCTTACGAAGCCGTAGCCGGGCACCTTTACACTTCTCCGAGTTCCTGACGCTGTATCTTGGCAAGATAGGCGTCGGCTTCCTCGTCGCTGGCGAAGACCTGTTCGGCCGGCAGGGCGCGGATGATCTCGATGACCTTGGCGACCTGGGGCTGCGGCTTACTTATGACGACCACTCCTTTCCTCTGCAATACGCCCTTCTGGAGCTTGAAGATGACTCGGATGCCGGCGCTGGAGAGGAAGACCAGTTCCGCCAGGTTAAGAATGATGACCTTGGCTTCCGCGGAAATGATCGTGTCGACCGTTTTCTCGAAGTCCGGGGAAGTGATGCTGTCAAGGCGGCCCTTCAGGGAGACGGTGTAGCCTCTCGGTTCCCTCGGCGTAACGGTGATCTTCAGATTGTCGTTTTCAGTGACCTTCGGCGCCTCGGCCATCTTGTCGACAGCCTTGGTGGCCAGTTTCTCGAGTTCCTTCTGCTGGAGCATGGCGAGATATTTGTCGGCCGCTTCGATATCCTGGAAGATCTTTTCAGGCGGCAGAGCTCTGACCACTTCCAGAACTTTCGCGACCTGAGGCTGCGGCTTGCTGACGATGACGACGCCTTTTTCTTTGAGGACGCCTTTCTGCAGCTTGAAGATCACCCTGATGCCGGCGCTGCTGATGAAAGTCACGCCTTCCATGTTCAGGATAACGATGCAGATCTTCTCCGCGAGGATCTTGTCCACGACGCCCTCCAGTTCGGGGGCGGTCACGGTGTCTAAGCGTCCGTTCGGGGAGATCACGACGCCGCCTTCCTTTCTCTGAGTGACTTCGATCTTAAGATTCGTTCCCGCGACAAAGTTCCCGCTCTTCGGAGCGGACACTCTTTCGAGTTCCTTTTCCTGGATGGCAGCAAGGTATTTGTCAGCCTCTTCGGTATTCTCGAAGATCTGCTCCTTGGGCATGGCGCGGACGATTTCCAAAACTCTGGCGACCTGGGGCTGGGGCTTGCTTACGACCACGACGCCGCGGTTCCCCAGCACGCCTTTCTGAAGCTTGAAGATGACGCGGATGCCGGCGCTGGACAGGAAATCGACGCTTTCCATATCAAGGATTATGACCTTGACCTTGTCTTTCAAAATACCGTCGACAGCCTCTTCGAAGTCGGGAGCCGTTACGCTGTCAAGGCGCCCTTTCGGCGCTACCACAAGTCCTCCTCCTTTCCTGGGAGAGATCTCAACGTTTAATGCCATAGTTTTTTACTCCTTATTTTTTTACAGCGTCATGATCTCGTTGTCCTTGGCTTTGACAAGGTCATCGACTTTCTTGCTGAAGTTATCGGTTTCGGTCTGCACGCTCTTTTCACCCTGCTTGCGCTGGTCTTCCGTCAGGACTTTGTCCTTCTCCATCTTTTTGAGTTTCTCGATGGTGTCGCGGCGCAGGTTGCGCAGGTTGACTTTCGTTTCTTCGCTGTACTTTTTGGTCAGCTTCGTAAGGTCGCGGCGGCGCTCCTCGGTGAGTTCCGGCATAGGCAGCCTGATGACGCGGCCGTCGTCCACGGGAGTGATGCCTATCGGCGACGCCTGGATGGCGCGGCAGATGGACTGCACGCTGTTGACGTCGAAGGGTTCGATCTTAAGCGTCCTGGGCTCCGGCACCGTTATGTTGGCCAAACTTTTGATCGGCGTCATGGCGCCGTAATACTCGACCTTGATGTCCTCGACGAGGCCGGGGGAAGCTTTGCCGGTCCTGATCTCCTTGAACTGATAAGTCAGGTGATCGAGAGCCTTCTGCATGCTGACCTGCAGCTCTTTGATCTGTGCTTTGTAAGGCATAGTCACTCCTTAAGGGTATAGGATTACATTATTATTAGATTTTACTATTTAACGCCGATAGTGTCAACGCTTCGCCATGTTTCTATCACTATAGCTAGCGTTTCCCGAAAACCTTTCTTTTTGGCTTTCCAATTCTTAAAATTACTTAGCCTGCCCCCAACCAAATCAAAAAGCTTTATGCTAACCAAAGCTTATTCTTTCGCCTCCTACGGCCCCCAGGCCCGGCTGGTCACCATCGAGGTCAACGTTTTCGACGGCAAGAACGCGGACTACGGCCTGGAATTGGAGGATGACAAGCAGTCGACTTCCATAATCGGACTTCCCGACACCGCCGTAAGGGAAAGCAAGGAAAGGGTGCGCAGCGCCATGCTGCACGCGGGGCTGCGCTACCCCAAAGGAGAGATCATCATAAGCCTGGCGCCCGCCGACCTTAAAAAGCACGGCCCGGCTTTCGATCTTCCCATCGCGCTCTGCCTGGCCGCCTGGTCCGGACACCAGAAAGACCTCGACCCAACCTCGGCGGAAAGCAAGATCGCCGCGATCGGGGAACTCTCGCTGGACGGAAACCTGCGCGGCGTCAGAAACGTCATCAGCTGCGCCGTGGCCGCCAAAAAGCTGGGCTTCCGCTACCTCATCGTCCCCAAAAGCAACGCTCGGGAAGCCGCCCTTGTAAAGGACCTCGTCGTCATTCCCGCCGGCAGTTTCAAAGAGGCTCTCACCGCTTATCTTGCGCCCGCGAAAAGCCCTTCCCTGGCTTTCGACCGCGATCTTTTGGAAGCCGCCTCCTACAATTACGACTGCGATTTTTCCGAGATCAAGGGACAGCTCGCCGCCAGAAGAGCGGCCGAGATCGCGGCCGCCGGCGGGCATAATCTTCTGCTTTTCGGTCCGCCGGGCTCCGGGAAAACGCTCCTGGCCAGAAGGCTGCCGACTATCCTTCCTCCCCTCTCGGAAGAGGAGCTGATCGAGAGCATGCAGATCTACTCGGCGAAGGGCCTGGTCCCTAAAGATATTCGGCTTTTGATCCGGCGTCCCTTCCGGTCGCCCCACCACTCCGTTTCCCTTTCCGGTCTCATCGGCGGAGGGCTCCAGATCGAGCCAGGCGAAGTATCGCTGGCCCACAACGGCGTCCTTTTTATGGACGAATTCCCGGAGTTCGCCAAGAACGTGCTGGAGGCTTTGCGCCAGCCCTTGGAAGACGGTTTCGTCAACATCGTGAGAGTAGCCGGCTCAGTCACCTTCCCGGCCTCTTTCATGCTGGTGGCCGCCATGAACCCCTGCCCCTGCGGCTACCTAGGCCACCCCGTCAAGAAATGCAAGTGCCCCCGCCGCGCCGTGGAAAGCTACCGCGCCCGCGTCTCCGGGCCTCTCATGGACAGGATCGACATGCACGTGGAGATGCCCTTCGTCCCCTACGAGGAGCTGACAGCGAAGGAGGCGCCGGAAAGCTCCAAAGCGATAAGGGAGCGCTGCATGAGGGCAAGGTGCATCCAGCTTGAGCGCTACAAGAAGACCAGGCTGAGAAACAACGCCCAGCTCAACAGCGCCGCCGCGCAGAAATACTGCCCGCTCACCAAAGAAGCGGAGAGCGCCCTTAAGTTCGCCGTGACGAAGCTCGCTCTGTCCGCCAGGACTTACACGAGGATACTGAGGGTGGCGCGCACCATAGCGGATCTTGGCAACCTCGAAAAAATAGAGGAGCGCCAGATTTTGGAGGCGCTCCAGTTCAAGGGCTTCAAGGAAGATGGGCCGGGCTAATTGATCTTGACGGCCACGAGCGTGACGTCGTCGTAAGGAGGCTCGCCTTCGGTGAATTTGGCAAGCCGCCCCTGAATGGACTGGAGAGCTTCGTAGGGGGAGAGATTCCTGGCGTTCTCCAGAGCCACGGAGAGCCTTTCGCGCGTGAACTCCTCCTTCTTGCGGTTCAGCGCTTCCACGGCGCCGTCCGTGTAGAAAAGCACCATGTCCCCTTTCTGCAGCTGGTAGGCGGTGTCCTTGAGCGACGGTCCGAAGATCTCGCTGTCGAGAATGGAGAGCACCATTCCCCTGTTCTCGCACGTCACGACAGGCTGCCCGCTGAGAGCCGCCAAAAACGGCTCGTGCCCGGCCTCGGCGCAGAGCATCTCGCCGGTCTTCGTGTTGATGACGGCGTAGCTCGCCGTGACGAACATTTCCTCAGGGATCAGTTGGATGAGGTGCGTATTGAGATCGGTCAGAAGTTTGGAGGGCGAAAGAACGTGCTTGGAGAGCGCCGACATCAGAGCCCGGGTGGACGCCATGACGAGCCCGGCCGGAATGCCTTTGCCGGAAACGTCCGCCACCAGGATGCCAAGGTGATCCTCGTCCACCTCGATGAAGTCGAAGTAATCTCCGCCCACGCGGTAGGCCGTCTTGTAGAAGGCCTCCGCTTCCACGATCCCCATCTGCGCCCTGGATTTCGGCAGCAGATGACTCTGGATGCTGGCGGCGGTCTCGAGCTGGGAATCGACGCTGGCCTTCTCCCTGACGCCTTCGATCATGGCAAGATAGTTGAGCGTCCAGCTGACTATTTCGGACATGCCGCGGGCCAGCTCCACGTCCTCGCTGTCATACGCTGCCTTGTGAGCCTTGTTGGCGATGACCAGAACGCCCGTGACGGCGCCCTGGGAGCGGACCGGCACGATGAGCATTCCCCAGAGGGCGTAAACCTTGTAGCGCACCCTTTCCTCGCACTCGTTTTTCCCGAATACCACGACGCGCTTCTGGTCGACGGCCGCGGCGAAAGGCGTAAGGTGCAGCGGGAAGGAAGTGTTTTTCAAATATTCCTGAAGCTTGGCGTCGTTGCCGGCCACGAGCTTCAGCTTCTCTTCGCTGATGTCAAGGCAGCTGGGGAAAAGTCCGGAGCATTCGGAAAGCCTCAAAGTCCCCTGCTCCCTGTCGAAGGAGAAATAAGCGGCGCAGCCGCTCGTGAAGGTCTTTTGGGCGGACAGGGTGAAGTGGCTCAGCAGCGCGGCCTTCAGCTCTCCGCTGTTGACGTTCTTGTCCTCGTAGTAAGTCCTGACCGTCTGGGAAACGTGGCCGAAAAGATTGACAAGGCTCTCTTCCGCTTCCTTGACGCGCGCCGCGTGCTTTTCGGCTTTTCTGGCCAGCCTTTTGGAACGGGCCGCCTTTACGAGCGCGAAAATAAAAAGAAAGGCCAGCAGAATGGAAATGGCAATCGGAAGAAGATTCATCGCGAAAGCCCTCTGTGGCGCCTCAACGCTGCTGCTTGAGGAATTCGACCACGTCTTTGAATTCCACAGCGTTGCGCTCGTTTATTTTTGAAAGGGTAAGGTGGGCGTCCAGCATAAGGTCGGTGATTTCGACCTTGTCATGAGCCGTGCTCTCGATGGGGGAATATTCGCCTCCGTCGCCAGGAACGGCGTCCCTGATGTCAAGAATGGTCTGGAGGCCTAAGGTATTGAAAATATTCTTGACATGATCGGAAACGTTGAAAAGCTTGAGCATGCATTCGCCATCCTTTTTCGACTTCATGCAAAGCGCGACCAAGGTCCCGATGAAGGTGGAGTCGAGCGTCTCGCAGTTAGAAAGGTCGATGAACACAGCCAATCCGTCGTCGAGGCTCTTTTTTACGAAATCACGGAAATCAGCAACGGTCTGGAACGTACCGCGCCCGAATATCTTTATGTAAGCGGTGCCGTTGGCGACGGCCGCTTCTATTCTGTTGTTGCTGTGTCCGATCATGCTCTATTCTCCATAGCCTTTACATAATAGCAAAAGTCAAAATAATACTCAAACAGCGGCTACATCTGACTAATTAGCAACCACTCCGCCATCAGGAAGTGGACGCGCTCGATTAAGGCGGAAAGGCGCGACATAAAAGTGTTGCCGAAGAAGGCGCCCAGGGCGATCATAAGGTACCAGCGGCCGATCTTGGAACTGCTTTTCACTATCGCGTTCTTGTTGCCGAAAGCGAAGAAGAAGTACATCAGAACGGAGACGGTGCCTATCACGAAAATGGCGTTCTCGCAGCCGGCGTAGAAACGGTCTAGGAGGCTGGCGCCCGGCATGACATACTCACTGGGGCAGACGTTCTTGAAGGTGCCGGTGATCTGCGGGATCAGCTGGTTGAAGGTATCCTTGAAAGCGAGCCCCGCGCCGGCGCCCAGGGAAATGCACATGGCGATGCGGCTGACCCAGAAATATTTTTTGCTGTACTGGAAGTACCACAGAAGCCCGATGACGCCCGCGAAGATCAAGGCGATGGTGGCCGCGTCGGAAGGCGTCCAGCCGTTGGCCATGACGTTCACGATCGATTTCTTGATCGGGACGAGCCACTGGCTGTAAAGGTTCTGGCGCATGACCACGGCGCAGCTGTAGCCGGTGGCGCAGCCTAAAAGCGCGTGCTCGAAGAAGCGGTAGAAGGGATTCTCCTTGAAGAGGAAACTGTAGACCGCGATGCAGGAGAGCGCCGCGACCCAGGTCTGCAGGCGGTAAACGCCGAGGCTCGGAAGGTCGAGGTCCTTTACTCTCGCGGCGACGGCCGGGATGCTGCCGGCCCTGAATTCGCCCCAAATGGCCAAGCCTAGGACCAGCGCGCCAAGGATCATCCAGAAAATCTTACCTGTGAATTTTTGCATGATCAGTCCTCCTTATGCCCTGCCCTTGCGTGACTGCCACTTTGACATGAACATGGCGAAATTGCTGATAAGAATGGAGACGACCACGAAGAGCGTCGCGAAAGACTGCACGCTCACGGTCTTGGTGCCGATGCCCGTCTCCCCTACGATCCCGGCTTCCATCACGCGCTTTTCATAAGCCGCGGCGCCGGCCGCGCCGGCCAGAAGCCCGCAGAGCTGACCGGAATCGAGGTACGGGTAGGCCGTCGAACTCTCGATGCCCGCGGATCCGGCCGCCAAAGGCGTACCGTAAACGGACTGCACGAAGCCGATCCAGGGCACGCCGCCCCAGGAATAGGCCACGCGGTAAATGAGCGACACATCCGCGATGGAGCGGAAATTCTTCATCATCGGGATATCGCCGAGGTCGCGCCCGTTGATGTCTTTGACGACGAAGCCGTGGATATCCTTGGCCAGGCTTTGCAGCGTCACGCCGCCGGCGTTGACGATGGCCTGGAACATGACGTAGTCCTCGCCGTCCACCTTGTTCATTTTCTTGGCGACCTCGTCAAGAACCTGGCGGCCGAGCTTCTGGCCTTCCACGTTCGTCGTCCAGGTCACCACCATGAATTTTATGTTTCTCGCGAAGAGATGCTGGATGACGGCCTTGAACTGGCCTTCGCATTCGCCGCGGTTGCCGGCGCCGTAGTCGCAGTCTATAAGCACCGCTTTGTCGGGCGGCAGGTTCTCGATCCTGTCATAGAGTTTGCCGACCCAGACGGGGTTCGGCACGGGCATCTTGATCTGGATCATCTCGAAGCCGATGACCACCACCGCGAAGAGCGCGTAGAGAATTCTCGGATCGCAGAACTGGATCTTGTCCCAAAGCGAGCGTTTCTTGTTTTCTTCAGCCATAACTAATCCACCGACGAATATACGCTGTTATCGAGTCCGAGCCAGATTCGCAAAGATATCGCCACGCTGCCGATCAAGGTCCCGATGAGGACCGCGCGGTAGGCCGCGGCGTTGAGTACGCTAAGGAGTTTTCCGGACAGCCAGGGCAGCTGCAGAAGCTTCCAGCTCTCCGGAACAAGCGAGGCCAATAGTTCGCCGATGGGCATCTGCCCGACCATGCAGACGATGGCCGCCGCCATGAGGAAGCCCGCTTCCAGGCTCCTGACCTTGAAGGAACGGTAGGCGGCGCTGATCATGTAGAAGGTGATCATCGAGAAGACCGCGCTGCCCATGGGCGCCTGGATGGCGTTGAACAAGAAGTCGAAGGAAGTCTTCCAGATCGTGCCCTTCGCCTCGTCGGTCTGGCCTTTCAGGGCGCAGACGATCATGACAGCCAAAAAGATCAAAAACACCGCGCTGTAGCCCGCGTTTTTCAGGAAGTTCCGCATAGGCGCGCCGCCGCCGGGAAGCTTCTCTTCCCCAACGGGCGCGTTGTAATTGAGGGCGCTCTGGTAGATCTTTTTTCCGTGGAAGAGCATCAGGTTTATCATCGCGATGAAGATCGCGAACGATCCGACGACCGTCAGGAATTTGCCGGCCCACTCGGTGCCGTAGGAAAGGTATGTCGGCCTAGGAGAAGCGCCCACTTTCTTGTAGACCGTCATCTCGGGAGCGAGCGGCTCGCCGTCGCCCTTGTCGCGCAGACTGACGGCGCAGAGCGCAGTTTCGTAAGGCGAGTCGATGGGACGGGCCTTCTGCATCTTCTTCGTTCCGAGGTAAAGCGTACCGTCGCCGGCATCGATCCTGCCGCCGGCGTAAACGGTGTCGTTCGTGCCGTTGCCGGCCGGCGCCTTCCAGCTTTTAGGCGTCCAAACCGATCCGCTCCGCCTGAACTCTATGATCTCCCTGTCCATGACGTACAGAAGGACAGGCTCGCCTCCCTCGCTGAAAACGTCAAAGGCGTTGGGAGATTTTTCCGTCAGCGTGGAAGCGACCAGAGGCTCCGGATCCAGCTTCAAATGCTTGAGGTCAGGCCCGGCGGCGTGCCAGACGCGGTAGGTCATGGTGAAAAGGTAGACGTCCCAGACGCCGCCTCTGTAATCGGCGGCGAAAGTCTTGATGCGGTCTGGTATCTGGCCGTTGGGAGCGTTCTCAAAAGTTTTGAAGACGTCGTTGGTCGAGATCACGACAGGGCCTTTCTTTTTGAAGGTCTGGCCGTCGTCTGAACTCACGGCGTAGCAGAGCACGGGCTCCTTTTCGTTCTGCCCGAGATACAGCAGCGTCAAGCCTTCCGGCGCCAGGGCGACGTCCGGATCGATAAGTCCGTACTGGTCGAATTTCAAAAAGAGCGAGCGCTGCAGGCAGGGCTTCTGGTCTTTTATCCATTTGCCGGAGCTCCTGACCATGCGGCCGATGATCCCGCGGCCCTTGTAATAATTGCCGACGTAGAACTGCAGCTTCTTCCCGTCCTTCTCAACGCAGACCGGGCTCCCCACTTCGTAGGAGTCGAATTCTCCGCCCACTTTTTCCGGCAGGATGTACTCTAAGAAGAAGTACAGCCCGACCAGGAAAGCGATTATCTTCAAAATATTGCGTTTACTCATAATCTGTCACCACTGCAGCAAAAGACGCAGGTAGTCCGTCTTCTGGAAGATCGTGAGCAGAAGGCTGCCCAGCACGATGAGGATAAGAAGCACCAGTTTCGAATAGTCCTGGCCCACCAAGCTTCCCGTCAGCACGGGATCCCTGTTGAAGTAGGCGCCCGCGGCGTAGAATTCCTCGCCGAAGACGGTGTAGTCGCAGGAGACCATGAAGAACGGCACCTGGTAGAAGCTCGGCGTGCAGGCGATCTGGAAAGCCCCGGCCTGTTGGCCGGCCTCCGCCAGCATCATCGATTCGAAGCCGTAGGTGCCGAACATGAAGTTCGCGCCGACGTGGTCGCGCTTGATCCAGCCCGCGATGCCGGCGCCCAGGGCCGACTGGTTCGAGGACATGTACCTCAAACAGTCTTCGACCGCGAACATGCCTTCCTTTCCCATCGCCGCGTAGCCGTCCTTCCAGAATTCCTCCGCCATGGCGTAAGCCAGGGGCTGGGCCAGCGGGACGTAAACGGGCATCGAGAGCTTCGCGGCCTTCCTCACCACGTAGCCCATGACCGCTAAGGAGCAGAAAAGGTTGACGGAAAGGTCGTCGAAGCCCAGGTTGAACATGATGGGCCTGTCTTCTTCCGCGGCTCTGCCGATCGCGTCGTCTATGACTTTGAGCCCGTTGATGGGGCGCAAAAAGACTTCCTTCCCGCGCTTCGTCAGCATTATCATGGTGATAATGAAGCCGGAAAAGAGCAGAATGAATATTATAATGGGCAGCGTAGCGTGGTCCATACTTTCTCCAATTATTCAGTAAAGGTGATTATAGCAAAAATCGCCCCTGCTTTCAGTATGGCTTTCTCTCGCCCCTTTTCCCTGGGTTATGGTATAATCAATAAGTTAAGTCAAATTAATAATAACGGAGAAACAAGGAACCATGCCGGTTAAACTGCTTTTACCGCTTCTTTTACTCGCCATGTGCTTAGGGTCTTCCGCGTCCGACGTGAAAGCCCCGAAAATTGCCTATGTCGACACCGAAACGGCTTTGAACAACAGCCGGGAATACAAGGACTGTTCCCTTGCGCTGCTCGACATCCAGGACGACAAGGAAGAGGAGCTGAGGAAAATGACCAGCGAGATAGACGCCCTGGGCGACAAGCTCAAGGTCCTTTCCGAATCAAAACGCCAGGAGGAGGAAGCCAAGTACCAGGCCCTCATTGCCAGGGCCAGCCGCTTCGCCGAAGACACCGACAAATCATTGAGGGAGCAGCGCTCGCTTGATCTCAACAGGATCGCCAACAAGCTGAAAGCCGTCATCGAGGACATCGGCCAAAGGGATAAATACACCCTTATCATAGACCTCAAGGCCATCGTTTACCTGGACCGTTCCGAAATGAAAGACCTGACCGACGACGTTGTTCTGAAACTGAACGACGACTACGCCAAGGAAAAAGAACGCCAGAGCAAGACCCCCAACCGCGTCAAATAATATGAAGAATCAGATATTCACCGCTTTTATGATTTCCGCCCTCGCATTGAGCTCGTACGCCGTGAGTTTCGCGTACGTCAACACCGAGGACGTGCTGCAGGGCAGCAAAGAGTTCAAGGAATGCGAAAGGAAGGCCCTGACCAAGCGCGACCTCAGGACGGAAGAGATCGCCCAGATGACCGCCCAGCTTGACAAGCTAGAAGCCCAGATCACCGCTCTCTCCGCGGAAAAGGGCGCGGCCCTAAGGGAACAGTACGCTAAGGACTTCGACCGCATCGAGCGTTTCAAAGAGCAGGCTACGGAAGAGATCACGGCCCAGCACAGCCACGACATGGAGCGCATCGCTGGCAAGATCCGCGCCATCATAGAGACGATCGGCGCGCGCGACAACGTCTCCCTTATGCTTGACCTTAAAGCCATCCTCTATCTCGACAAAAAGGTCGTCAGAGACTACACCAAGGAAGTCACCAACGAGCTGAACCGTCAGTACGACGAGGAACTGGACAGACTGAGAAGCAAACTCCCGCTTGGCAAATAACAAATAAGGAACAAATAAATGGAAATTCCCGTTTCCGTCATCGCAGGTCTTTTGGAAGCCGAAGTTAAAGGCGATCCCAACACCATAGTTTCCGGTTTCGGCGGCATCAATGAAGCCAAACCCGGCGACATCACCTTCCTGAACGTCGAGAAGTACATCCCCTCCCTCATGACGACCAAAGCGGCCGCCGTTCTGGTGAGGGCGAGCCTCAAGATCCCCGAGAACTGCCCGCCGGCCCTGATCATCGTCCCCGACCCGCAGCTGGCCCTGCAGAAGCTTTTGGAAAAAGTCGCTCCGCCGAAGATCGAATTCGCGCCCGGCGTCCATCCGACCGCCGTCGTGGCCCCCTCCGCGGTCTTGGGCAAGAACGTTTCCGTCCAGCCTTACGCCGTCATTGAGGAAGGCGCGACCATCGGCGACAACTGCGTGATCGGCGCTTTCTGCTACGTCGGCCACTTCACCGAGATCGGCAACGACAGTTTCCTCTACCCGCACGTGACGATCAGGGAACGCATCAAAATAGGCGAACGCGTCACCATCCATCCGGGGACGGTCATCGGAGCTGACGGTTTCGGCTACCTTGAGATCAACGGCAGGCGCGAGAAAGTCCCGCAGATCGGCAACGTCAGTATCGGCGACGACGTCGAAATAGGCGCCAACACCTGCATCGACAGGGCCAGACTCGACACCACGATCGTCAAGCGCGGCGCCAAAATAGACAACCTCTGCCAGATCGCCCACAACTGCGAGGTCGGCGAAGACTCCGTTATGTGCGGCTGCTCAGCCATGAGCGGTTCCACCAAGATCGGCAACCGCGTCATCCTTGCCGGCCAGGCCGGGCTTAACGGCCACATTGAGATCTGCGACGACGTCATCATCGGCGGACAGTGCGGCGTTACCAAAGACATCCATGAAAAAGGCTTCTACATCGGCTCCCCCGCCACTCCGCACATCACCTACAAGAAGCGCGAGAGTGTGGTCGTGAGGCTGCCCCAGATCCTGAAGGAACTCCACGATCTGGAAAAGGAAGTCGCCAGATTGAAAGAAGAATTAGCCAAAAAGCAATAAAACAATGACCAAACAGACAACCATCGCCAGGGAAGCTAAGATCAGCGGCATCGGGCTTCACTCCGGCGAGATCACATCCTTAAGGTTCCTTCCGGCTCCCGCCAACACCGGGATCGTCTTCAAAAGGACGGACCTCCCCATTCCCGGCGGCGTGGCTTTCCCGGCTAAGGTGCCTTCCGTACTCAACACCGACCGCAGCACCACGATAGGCAGACTGCTCCAGGTCCCGCAATCTCCGCAGCCCGTGCCCATCGTCGTTTTGACCGTCGAGCACCTTATGGCTTCCATCTACTGCCTTGGAATAGACAACCTTTTCGTCGAGGCGACGGCCATGGAAACTCCTCTTATGGACGGCAGCGGCATTCAGTTCGCTGAGACCTTGAAGGAAGCAGGACTGGTCGAACTCGAAGAGGAAAGGCTCCCCGAGCTTACCGTGACGGAGCCCATCAAAGTCGAGCAGGGCGACGCGACGATAGAGATACTCCCCGCCGACGAATACAAGATCTCTTATACCATGACGTATCCTCATCCCGTCATCGGCACGCAGTTTTTCGAAACGGTCGTCAACGAGGAGAACTTCCTCAAGAACATCGCGCCGAGCAGGACCTTCGCCCTTTACAGCGAACTGTCGGCCCTGCTTTCCAGAGGCCTCATAAAAGGCGGCTCCCTTAACAACGCCATCGTCATAACGGACAACGCCATCCTAAGCAAGGACGGCCTCCGCTACGAAGACGAGTTCGTCCGCCACAAAGTGATGGACCTTATAGGCGACCTCGCCCTGACGGGAAGAAGGCTGAAAGCCCACGTCATATCCTCCCGCTCCGGACACACCCTGAACAACAAAGCCGCGGCGGCGCTCTTCGCCCTGGCTAACAAAAATTAACATAAACATTTTCTAAAGATCATGGAAGAATCCAAAGCTCCTATCAGCCTCAATATCCAGGACATCATGGCGTTATTGCCGCACCGTCCTCCCTTCCTCTTAGTCGACAGAGTCGTGGCCACCGACTGCGACACTTACGTCGACGCCATCAAAAACGTGACCATGAACGAGCCTTTCTTCGTCGGCCACTTCCCCGGACAGCCCGTCATGCCGGGCGTCCTTATCATGGAATCCTTGGCCCAGGCCGCGGCCATCGTCGTTTTGTCCAACCCGAGGTTCAAAGGGCTCATCCCCTACTTCCTCACGATGGACAAGGTGAAGTTCAGAAAGCCCGTCCAACCTGGCGATCAGCTTCACTTAAGGATCGACATCATCTCCATGCGCTCCACCATGGGCAAATGCAAAGCCGTCGCTTCCGTTGACGGCCAGAAAGTCGCCGAGGGTGAATTAGCCTTCGCCGTCGTGATGAACAAAGAAGAAAAAGAAAACAAGGAATAAATCCCCCATGATCCATCCAACCGCAGTCATCAGCCCGGGCGCGCAGATCGCCCCGGACGTTGAAATAGGACCTTACTGCGTCATCGGCGAGAACGTCAGAATTGGCGCCGGCTGCGTCCTCAAGAGCCACGTCGTAGTTGACGGCCTCACCACCATCGGGGAACGCAACACCTTCTTCCCCATGGCGGCCATCGGACAGAAGACCCAGGACCTGAAATACAAGGAAGGCAACAAGTGCTACCTTGAGATAGGCAACGACAACGTCGTAAGGGAATTCGCCACCATCCACTGCGCCACCCAAGACGGCAGCAAGACGATCGTCGGCAACCACAACCTCATCATGGCCTACTGCCACATCGCCCACGAATGCATCCTAGGCGACAACATCATAATGAGCAACGCCGCGACCTTGGCCGGGCACGTCCAGGTCGGCGACTACGCCGTCCTTAGCGGCATGGCGGGCGTGCACCAGTTCTGCCGCATCGGAAAAATGGCCATGATCGGCGGCTGCACGAAAGTCACCATGGACGTCGCTCCCTTTACGCTCGTGGACGGCGTGCCGCCCCGTTGCGCCACCATCAACAGAGTTAGGATGAGCAGGCTCGGCATCCCCGACGAGACCATCCAGAAGATGAACCAGGCCTACAAGATCATCTTCCGCCAGGAGCTGAAGCTGAAGGAAGCCGTGGAAAAACTCAAACAGGAATACCAGGACGTTCCGGAGATCATGGAACTGGCCGACTTCCTCACCAAGTGCGAGCGCGGCCTGACAAGATAAAATTATGCCTAAAATTTTCGAATACTTCGGTTTAATTTTTTACTTTTATTCCAATGAGCATGAACCAATTCATGTTCATGTAATTCATGGCGATAGAGAGAGTATTTTTGATCTCATTATGCTGGATGGAAGTCTTGTCAAAATTCACATAAGGGAAAAAATCTCTGCAAGATCTTTGTCAGAAAAGGATAAACGAACAGCCGAAGAATTCATTCGAAAATATCATAAAAATATTATCGACAAATGGGTAAAATTCTTTGTCTTGAAACAAAGTGTTCGTAGCACAAATATTAAAACAAAATTATAAAGGCAAAGACTATGAGTAGAATTAGTATCATAAAAGCCAAAGATGTCGGTGATCTTAAAGTGCTCCTGACATTCAGCGACAACACCACACGAACTGTGGATGTAGGTGATTTCATTCGCCGCCATCCTCATCCTCAGTATAACAAGTACCTTGATCCTCGCAAATTCAACAGCTTCACGATAGAAAATGGCAATATTGTTTGGGGCAAAAACTGGGACTTGATATTCCCCATTGAACAGTTACATGCCGGATCAATTTTGTAGAAAAGCACATATTATCCATAAAAAATAAGGAGTCTTTCGACTCCTTATTTTTTTATCTAATCAAATCGCTATTCCTTGACCAGGTCGAGGTAGTTGATGTTGAACTGGCCGCCCAGCGAGACGATCTTCAGTTCCTGCTGGCCTTCCGCAAGCTCGATTTGCGCAACGTTCTCGTCTGTCTGCCAAGCCTGCCAATTGCCGGTCTTCACTTTGTTTTCCCAAACGAACTTTTCCTGGCCGTTCAGGAGAACTTTCGCGGCGCCGGTTCCGTCCGGAGAGGAGAAGCGGACGCTCACTTTGTAGGTCCCGGGCGTTTTGACGTTAAGCTTGTAAGAGAAGTAACTTCCTTTGGCGCTGATGTGGGTAAGATTCCTGCCGCCCGTCTCATCCTCACAGGTCTCCGCGCCGAGGCCGGAACTGATCTTCCCGGCTTCCGTGCCAATGAGGCGCCAGAGGTTGCCTTCCGGCTGCTCAGTGGCCGCGAAGGGTTTCTTGGGAGCGTTTTTCGCGTACTGCGCGGCTTTCTTGAGCAGAGGCTTCACGCTTGACTTAAGCTCGTCCAGGGAGATGAGGCCGGCTTTGTAGGCCGCGATAAGCTCCTTGCTCTCGCCCCAGGGCATCTGGATGTTGCAGCCGGCTTTGACCTCTTTCCAGCAGACGCTGTGGCTGCCCCAGTCGGTCGTGACGAAGCCGTCGAAGCCCCACTCGCCTCTCAGAAGGTCAGTAAGCAGCGCTTTCGATTCGGCGGTATGGATTCCGTTGAAGCAGTTGTAGGAGCACATGACCGCCCAAGGCTTGGCTTCTTTTACGGCGATCTCGAAAGCCTTGAGATAGATTTCCCTCAGTGCTCTCTCGCTCAGCCTGGAATCGTTGTTGAGGCGGTTTTCCTCGCGGTTGTTGGCGCAGAAATGCTTCATCTCCACGCCGCGGTCGCCGTTGGCCTGCACGCCCTTTATGAGGGCGGCGGCCAGCGTTCCGGTCAGATAGGGATCTTCGGAGTAATACTCGAAATTGCGGCCGCAAAGAGGATCGCGGTGGATGTTGAGGCCGGGGGCCAGCCAGACGGCGATGCCGGCCTTCTCCATTTCCTCGCCGATTGAGCGGCCAATCTTGTTGAGAAGGTCCGTATCCCAGGTGCAGGCCAACAAAGCTTCCACGGGCCAGGCGGTCTGGGGCGTGTTGAGGCGCAAGCCGGCCGGTCCGTCGGCGGTGTGCAAAGTCTCCACTTCGCGTTCGGACATGCTGCCCACGCTGCCCGTGGAGCTGATTCCGCTGCCCTGTCCGCAGGAAAGGGCCGCCAGTTCCTCGACGGTAAGGGAGTCAACGAAATCATCAAGCTTGTCGGGATCGGCGACCACTTCCTCAAAGGACATGTCTTTTCCTTCGGGAAATATATTTAGTGAATAACCCATTCTGCCAAGACTGCTGTCGGCGTCGATGGCCAGTCCGCCGATCCGGGCATCGTAATCAGAACTGGTGTTTTTTATTTTCAGCCTATGATAACCGGGCTTCCCGAAGAAGCGGAAGGTCCTGACAGGGATCGTCGGCGGTTCTGATGTGACAGGCATGTCTTCGTAATTGCCCATATCAAGAGCGACGGCAAGTTTTGAGGCGCCGAGGGTTATAAGGGTGAGTTCATGCTCCTTTTCTTCGGAAAGGTAAATAAGATACTCCACCCAATTGCCTTTTGGAAGTATCAAGTTATAGCCGTTTGTGAAATTGAGCCCGTTGCCGGTCCAGGCGTTCCAGGAACGAAGCCTGAAAGTGAAAGGCGAAGTGATGCGGCCGTTGTCTTTCACAAGGCCAAGGGCTTCCTGGTCTTCAATCGTTCCCTGATAGGGCGTAGCGTAGGTGCCGTCGGCTTTCAGAACGCTGGAAAGAAGAACAGGCGGCGGAAGCTTGGCCAGACCTTCCGTCTGAAGAATGTCTGTGCAGGAGCGCGTGTAGGTGGCCATGATGCCCTTTTCCTTGGCGTCCTTGACGGAATTGCCGACGTAGACATTGTAAGTGCCGGGCTCCATCAGATAGCAGCGCTTGGGGCTCTCCTGGAAAGTTTTCATCTGTTCCAGGGGGAAGGAGACGGTTATGGTCTCGCTCTCGCCCGGCGCGAGAAGTTTCGTCTTTTTGTAGGCGGCCAACTCCATGGCGGGATTGCCCAGCCTGCCCTGCGGACGCGAGAAATAGACCTGGACGACTTCGCGGCCGGGGAAACTTCCGACGTTCTTGATCTTCGCTTCCAGACTGAACTCTTTGTTGTCTATGGAAGGCTGGAGCAATTCATACATGAATCTCGTGTAGGACATGCCGTAGCCGAAGGGGTAGCGGACCTTCAGGCCTTCGGGATCGAAGGTCTCGAAATAACGGTAGCCGACGTAAATGTCCTCTTTGTACTCCGTGTATTCCCTGCTCTCCCTAAAGCAGGAGGAGGAGGGATAATCCTTGTACTCTTTGGCGATGGTGTCGGATAGTTTGCCGCAGGGTGAGAAATCGCCGCAGGCGACGTCCCAGAAGGCGTTGCCACCCTCCATGCCGGGCTGCCAGACCAGAATAAGAGCGTCCACGGGATAGCGGTCGATAAAGGAGAGGTCTATGAGGGCTCCGCTGTTCACGACCACGACGATCTTCTTAAAGCCGGCCTTGGCGGTCTCATCTAAAAGCTTCTCCTCATCGTCGGTCAGGTAGTAGTCGCCCTTGCTGAGCTGCCTAGAACTGTTCTCGCCGCAGTTGCGGGAGATGAAGACGAAGGCGGCGGGATAATTCTCGGCGATCTTCTGCAGTTCCTCGAGCGTCGGGAAGTAATTCTCCTCGGCCTTGTATTTTTCCGCCAGCTCCTTGTCGATTATTATGTCGCCCTTCTCCGCTCTCGCTTCGGCGCCCATCAGGAAGTTTACGGAATAATAGGCATTGACGTCGCCGGACCCGGTGCCGGTCTGGCTGAAGTGGATCTGGGCTTTTCCTATGAGAGCGACCTTTTCGCCCTTCAAAACAGGCAGGGCGTTCTTTTTGTTTTCAAGAAGGACCATGCCTTCCGCGGCGGCCTGGCGGCAGAGCGCGGCGTGTTCGGGATTGGGGGCGGGCGTTTCCGCGCAAACGAAACTTACAGCGCCGAAAATGATCAGCGCCGCCAAAGGAAGGTGCATTCTCATGGATGTCTCCTAGCTTTTTTGATTTTTGTTATTCTTCTTCCTCTTCCTGAGGTTCCTTGCCGCCGCTTGCTTGCTTGCGGCTGTGGACTCTGTTGGCTTCGTCGACTTCTTTGCCAAGCGCCAGCGTCATTTCCCTAATCTGCTTGAAAAATCTGTCGTTCCAGTCCACGCAGGATTTGAAGTTGCGGAAAGTCTTGTTGGCTTCCGTGATCTGGTCGTTGCTTATGGAAGCCCTGACAAACCAGGCCGTGATGCTCATGCAGTCCGCGGCCTCCTTGTTGAATTTCTTGACGAATTTCCTGACCTCGTCGCCGGCCTCTTTCCATTTGCCTTCGCTCATCAGCTGGGTGGCGCGGTCGCGGTAAACTTTAAGGCTGAGGTCGTAGCGGTCCTTCTTCGTCGTGTCGATGATCTTCTTCTCCATCTGGACAGCCAGCTCTTCGTTGCCGGCGGCCCTGGCGGCCTTGATGAGCTTCTGGCGGCAGGCGGCCGTGATGTCCTCGATATAGCGGAACTGGCCGATCATGGCGTCGAGGTGGGCGACCAGGTTGGTGGAGTTCATCTTCTCAAGCAGCTGCGTCTTGAAGTTCCAGGCATAGACGTTTTTCGGCGCCAGCTTAATGGCGTTGTCGATAATTTCCAGCGACCTTTCGGGGTACTTCGTGAAGGAGAAGACGTGCGACATGTAGACCATGCGGTTGGCCTGTTTGTAATCGTCCTTGGTGTAAACGTCGTCGGTCAGAAGCAGGAGCTGATGGTCCGTCAGGTTCTCTTTGGTCTGGGGGTCCTGGGCATGGCCGACCACGTAATTCTGCGAGGAATAGCGGCCGCATTCCAGATCCCAGGTGTCGTTGTCCTTCAGATAGCCGAGCCAGGCGTGCCAGCCGACGCGGCCGGAACCGCCGAAGTAAAGCGTCGGGATGCCGCCGGCTTTGCCGACCGTCGAGGAATAATAAGCCTGGTCGCAGCAGATGCCGCCTCTTTTCTTGATCTCCTTGAGGGAGTAGATCTCGTGCGGCCAACTGTACTGCCCCTTCTCCACGCGCTCGTAAACGTAGTGGATGGAGCCGTAGGCGTTGCCGAGCCTGCTTCTGGTGTAATGGGTGTGCTGCTGAGCCCAGGCAAGCTCGGAAATGGGGGCGTTGGCGTTGATGATGAACTTGATGATGCCGGGGTCGGTCTTGGTAAAGTTGCACTCGATAAAGCCCTTTTCATTGGACTGCACCCAGAAGTCATAGCGCTCAAGGTCCGTGTCGCTGTTGGGAACGACGGCGCCGTCCGGCACCTGCCCGTGCGGGTTGGCGGAAGGCGGCTGGTCCCAGACGATGGCCAAACCTATGGCAAGTTTGTTGTATTTCGGGAAGGTCTTGGTGCGCTGGAGATAATACTCCTGGAGAATGCGCATGACGCCTTCCAGATTGTCCTTGGAGGAATAGGCCTCGAAGAAATTCTCCGTGAAATCTCTGTTCGACATTATGTAGATGAGGAATCTCTGGTCAAGGTTGGCCAGTTCCCTTCTGTGCGCGTGAAGGAACGTGCACCAGCGCTGCAAGCCCACCATCGAGCACCAGGACTCTTCCTTGATCTTCGCCGGATCGTAGTTGTTGACCATCCATTGCGTCAGAGCCAGCACGTAATAGGCGTACGGCGGGTTCTGGGCAACGGCGGTGGACAGCTGCTCGAATTTCTTGGGCGTCCAATTGTCGAGCGTAACGCGGTGGATAGCCTGAGTGATGGCCGGCATGTCAACGGACGCTTTCGTAACCGTGTTGCTTTCATCCGCCAAGACGGAGAAGGTCAAGACGAAAACAAAGCAGGCCAGAAACGGAAATATTTTTTTCATAATTTCACCAATGGATCATTTCATGCTTTTCCAAGCAGTTTCAACGATGTATTCGAGTTCGCTCTCCTTGGGCTGCCAGCCTAAGATGGTCTTGGCTTTCGTGGAGTCGGCCACCAGTTTCGGAGCGTCGCCCGGGCGGCGTTCCACCATAACTTCCGGGATCTCTTTTCCGGTCACCTTGCGGCAGACGTCGATGACCTCGCGGACGGAGAAGCCGTTTTCGGATCCTAGGTTGAAGATGCCGTTCTTCTTTTCCCTCTTCAGGTATTCGAGACCGAGGATGTGAGCCTCGCTAAGGTCGTCGACATGGATGTAGTCCCTGATGCAGGTGCCGTCGGGCGTCGGATAATCGGTGCCGAAGACTTTGATATTTTGGCGCTTGCCCTGGGCGACTTGCAAAACCAAGGGGATGAGGTGCGTCTCGGGATCATGGCGTTCCCTCAGCTGGCCTTCCGGATCGGCGCCGGCGGCGTTGAAGTAGCGGAAGATGCAGTAGTGCATGCCGTAGGCCTTGCTGAAGTCGTCAAGTATAAGCTCGACCATGCGCTTAGACCAGCCGTAGGGGTTCAGGGGGGCGATCGGCGTGTCTTCGCTGATGGGGACTTTCTTGACGTCGCCGTAGGTCGCGCAGGTGGAGGAGAAGATGAAGTTGTTGACGCCGAAGTCGCGGCAGGCGGTGATGAGCGTCAGCGTCTGAGCCACGTTGTTCTTGTAATACATGTCGGGGTGCTCGACACTTTCACCGACGGCCGCGAAAGCGGAAAAATGCATCACAGCTTCGATCTTGTGCTCAGTGAAGATCTTTTCCAAAATGGCTCTGTCGCCAATGTCGCCTTCGTAAAAATAAGGGGTCACGACCGCGTCGCGAAAACCGCGCGACAAGTTGTCAAGTACGGCTACCTCGTAACCTTTTGCCATAAGACGTTTCACACAATGACTGCCAATGTAGCCGGCTCCACCGGTAAGAAGGATCATATTTTTTCCTTTTTGGTTGCGAGGATGACGCAGTCGCGGCATCCCCAGATTAGATCGTTTATCTTTTCAAAATTCTTTTTCGCTTCCTCATTCAATCCGGGCGCGTCCAGGATCAGCTGTTCGCTCTGCGGGAAAGGATGGAGGAACTTGATGTCGATGTCCTTGTAGCCCATCTGCTTCATGCGGTTCCTAAGCGCGACCGGATGGACAGGACGAACGTGCGTTATGTCGCTGTAGAAATCGCAGGAGGCCACGTGCAGGTTCATGATGTTGGGCGTCTCCATAGCGATGAGGCCGCCTGGCTTCAGGGCCTTCAGCGAGAGCGCGAGGAATTCGCCCTGCTCGGAAGGCGTCATGTGCTCGATCACGTGCATGGCGGTGACGGCCGCCAGGCTTCCCTCTTTCGCTTCCCTAAGGTATTGGAAGAGATCCTTGCACTCCATGTTGAGGCCGGCCTTTTTGCCCCTTATTACCGCGGCTTCGTTGTTGTCGATGCCGATGGCCGAAAGACCCTTCTCCTTCAGGAGCTCGAGCAGCTCGCCGCGGCCGCAGCCGAGATCGGCGACGACTCCGCCTCCCTTGGCGGCCTTCTCAAGCAGCGGAACGTAAAATCCGAGGCGTTCCCTGATGTCCGCGACATCTCCCCTGCTCTCGTCTTCGAAGAGCTCGTAATCGGCGGACTGCCAGGCTTTCTCGAAATCGTCGATGACGCTGGGGGCGGCTTCCTTCTTTCCGCCCGCGGCGACTGTGAAGTTTCCGCTGGCGAGTTTCTCCTTCAGTTCGGAGAAGACGCCGCCGATGGCCGCGTTCCTAAGCTGCAGATCGTCCACCAGGCCGTGCAGCTCCTTGAAACCGGCCTCGATGGAAAAGAGGCGCGCGGCCGCCTGTTCGCTGACGGAACCCAAATTCTTGATGCCCTCGTCCGCGGCCGCCAGTCTCTTGGCCGTTTCCTCGTTGGTCTGGCCGAGAGCCTTGATACTCTCGTCGGCGGAATCAAGGCGCTTCGCAACAGCCTTTACACCCTCGTCAGCGGCCGCCAGTCTCTTGGCGGTCTCTTCGTTGGTCTTGCCGAGAGCCTTGATACTCTCGTCGGCGGAATCAAGGCGCTTCGCAACAGCCTTTACACCCTCGTCGGCGGCCGCCAATCTTTTTGCCGCGGCCTCGCCGGAATTAGCCAGGGCGCGGACCGCGTTTTCCAATCCCTGCAGACGGTCCTGGACCGCCGCGACGCCGGCGGCGATGTCATTGACCTTGGCGCCCCACTTTTCCAACTGCTCCAGCCTGGAGTCGATGACTCTCAGGGCTTCCTCGTTCCTCACCTCCGACTGGCGGAAATAATTGAAGCGCTCGACCGTTTCCTCGAAGCGGTCCTGGAACATGTTGAGAAGCTTGACGACCGTGGCGTTGAATTCCACCTGGCGCGTGGCGTAGAGCCGCATGACGCGCATGAGGAGGCCCTTTATGCGGCGGAACCTGGTGTTCTGCGGGACCGTCCTGGGATCGTAGATCTTGGCGGCGTAGTCGAGCTGGAAATACATCTCGTTGCCGAGATGGAGATTGTCGAAGTCGGCGGCCTTGGGCGTTTCCGCGACGGGCCTGCTAGTCTGCGCGTCGGGGTTTTCCAGATGGAATTTCACGCGGCGCAGCAGCTGCTCCGTTTCCATCTCTTCCACCCGCATGTCGAAATCTTTATATTCGGGCATTAAAACAACCTCCCTTTTTCAAGAATGGCGCGGTACTGCTCCGCCGCTTCCGCTGTAGTCTTTTTCAAGGAGAATTTCGCGACCTGAGCCGGCGCGGCGTCAAGCAGTTTTTTCCTTAAGCTTTCGTCTTCGTCGAGTTTTCTCACGGCGTTTGCGAGAGCGCTGATGTCTTTGGGATCGTCTATTAGGAGCGCCGCGTTTCCGGCCACCTCGGGCAGCGAGGCGACGTTGGTCGTGACGGAAGGCGTTCCGCAGGCCATGGCCTCCAGAACCGGCAGTCCGAAGCCTTCGTAAATGGAAGGATAGACCAAAAGGCGCGCCGCGCTGTAAAGACTCGCCAGATCGGCTTCGTCAACGTAACCTATGGGAACGATGCGGCCCTTGGAACTCTCTATTCTTTCTTTAAGCTTGTCGTTTAGCCAGCCCTGGGCGCCGGCCACGATAAGCGGCAGATCTATCTTTTCACTGAGCCAGGCCTCCACGACGGAAGCGAGATTCTTCCTCGGCTCCATGCTGGCCAGAAAGAGTGCGAAGCGTTCCGGCAGTTTGTATTTCTTCCTAACTCCCGCGATAAGATCGTTGCTTGCTCTCTTGAATTTCCTTTCGTCGTAAGAGCAGTAGTTCACGCCGCAGCGCTCCGCGGGGACCTTCAGTATTTCCATCAGGTCGCGCCTGGTATGCTCGGAGATGCAGGTGAAGAAAGCGCCTTTCTTGATCGATTCCTTGATATTCTTGGTGCAGAACTCGATCGTTTCTTTCGTGTGGAAATGCGGATGCGTCAGGAAGGAGAGATCGTAGATGGTGGAAAGGATAGGGCCGTCAAATTCCGGCGTAGTCCAGCCGGTGGAATGGACGAGATCCGTTCCCGGAACGGTGGAATCCTTGGAGACGAAAGCCGGCGTGACGCCGCGCCAGAGATTGAGGTTCTTGGCGTCCGGGCAGATGAAATCGAAACGCGTCAGATACTCCGGATGCGTGAAGGTCGTGAAGCCCGGCAGCAGCGTGAACTCCATATCCTTGGGCGGAAATTCGCCGAGCCCTCTGGCGAGGTTTAATATGTGGCGCCCGATGCCGGTTATCTGCTCGCCTATTCCGCGGCTGACGTCGAGAGCGACGCGTTTCTTGGCGGGATAAGGAACGTAGGCCGGGAAGCTCAGATCTTTCTTCTGTATCTCGGAAAGCCGCTTGGCGATCCTGGCGGCGGTGTGCGTGAAGGTCCAGTTGTCCTTCACGTCCTCATATGCCCTCGCGCCTTTCATGCGCGCCTCTTCCTGATTTTCGAAGACGTGGCGCATCAGGGCGGACAAATGGTCGCTGTCCGGCTCAGCCCACTGGAATCCTTTGTAGTAGGGGCATTTCGCCACGGCGGGAATGAGCTTTTTGACCTGCAGAGGATAAGCGTTGTAGCTGTTCATGAAGGTCGTCTGGGCGCTCCAGTTGGTGGCGATGACGGGCAGTCCGCAGGCCATCGCTTCAAGAATAGGCATGCCCCAGCCTTCTCCCCTGGTCGAGAGCACGAAGCAGTCGGCGGAACGGTAAAGGCTGCCGAGCTGATAATAAGGCAGATACTTGTTGAAGATGAATTCTATCCTGCCGCCCTGGGGATCGAGGTTCAAGCTTCTTATGATCTCGGGAACGTTGACGCTCGGGTCGGTGCAGTTCGCTTTGCAGAGCAGAACGACCGGCTCCTTGGCCCTGAAGGTGCGGTTGAAAGCTTTGATGAGGTCTTCCGGGGCCTTGCGCTCGCCCCACTCGAAGACCGTCAGGAATTTAAAGTCGTCGCTGAGGTGGAATTTCTTGATGAACGGGTTGAAGTAATTGGTGTCAACGCCCAGCGGCATGAGATGGATGGGAACCTTCACGCCGGAATTCCTGAAGGTCTCGAGATTGAAGAGGCTGGGGACCCAGACCTCGTCCATCTTGTTGCAGTGCTCCACCCATTCCTTGGGCAGACCCGTCACCTCCAGCATGGTGTAGCCAATTCTGTAATTGCCGATGCCCTCGGTCTTCTTCGTCACGAAGGCGTCACCCTGGCCGTAGACCACGCAGGGGGCCTTGGGATCGATCGGTCTGGCTTTCATGACGTTGACGTTGTAGTAGGGCGCCGCCTCGGGTTCCTCGATCGGGAAGACCGTGCCGGCGCCGTAGAGGTAGCGGTAAGAGACCGCCACATTCTGGGCGTCGAGGTGCAGGAGCATTTCCTTACTGGACATGGCATAGCCGTGCGGCCTGGAGACGGTGGAGAGCCAGTTGACGCTCTGGGTGTAGCGTCCCTCGCAGATCTTGGCCCACTTCTTCTTGAAGATCCCCTGCGACTTCAGGAAAATGTCGTTGTGGCTGACCTTGTTCTCCTTGGTGGAGACGTTCTCGTGGTGGACGATGGTGGCCGCGCCGCAGCAAACGGTCTTGTAGCCGGCGGCCTTGGCCCGCAGACAGTAGTCGGTGTCCTCGAAGTAAGCGAAGAAATCCTCGCAGAGAAGCCCGACCTTGTCTATCACTTCCCTTTTGATGTAAGCGCAGGCAAAGACCACGCTCTCGACTTCGGAATTGAAGGGATACTGGTTGAGGTTCGCCTCGTTAGAGGCCACCTGCTGGCCCCAGTAAGGTCCGACAGGCATCCAGGCGCCCAGGTGCTGCAAAAGCCCGTTGGCCCTGACAAGACGGCAGCCTACCACGCCAACGTCCGGCGCTTCATAAGCCGCCTCCTGCATCTTGGTGAGCCAATCCCCTTTCTCTTCCAAGATCTCGGTGTCGTTGTTAAGAAGGAGGATGTCGGAATCGGGAGGAGTCAGCTTTATGGCGACGTTGTTGCCCTTGGGGAAGCCCAGATTGGCATTGTTGAAAACGCACTTTATGTCCTTCTGGCTTTTTAAGTACTCGATCGTTCCGTCCGTGCTGCCGTTGTCGGCCACATAGATCGTGTAATTCGGATGCGTGGTGTAGCGCCTCAGGGTGTCAAGGCAGCGCTTGGTGTAGCTCAGTCCGTTCCAGGTCAGGATGATTATAGAAACATTTCGCATTTTCGTCTCGCCATAATAATATTCTGTATTTATTTATTATAGCAAAAGAAAGGGCGAAGCAGGACCGAGGGGAAAATCAGCCGTGAGGATGGAATTTTTTGTGAAGTTTCTTCAAATGGCTGTATTCCACGTGCGTATATTTTTCCGTTGTGACGACGGAAGAATGGCCGAGCATCTCCTGGACTACCCTTAAGTCGGCGCCGTGGATAATAAGATGGGTGGCGAAACTGTGCCTAAGCACGTGCGGCGAGATGTCTTTCTGGATGTCGGCTTCCTGGGCGTACTTTTTGATGCGCATCCAGAAGTTTATCCTTGTCATAGGCTTACCCAAGCGCGTAAGGAAAGCCTCTTTCATCCTCGGCTCCTCGGTGCGCGTGGCCAGATATTTTTTCACCGCCTCACAGGCGACTTTGCCGATAGGCACGATCCTGGTCTTGTTGCCTTTGCCGGTGACCTGAAGGTAGCCCTCGTCCAGGTCCATCTGGCCTTTTTTCAGCTTCACCAGCTCGCTGACGCGCAGGCCTGTGGCGTAAAGCAGCTCCAGCATGGCGGCGTCGCGCAAGCCGGACGGCGTTTCCTTATCCGGCGCCGCCAGAAGACGCGAGACCTCCTCCTCGGTCAGGACATGCGGCAGCACCTTCGCCAGCTTCGGCGATTCGACCAGTTTCGGAACGTCCGTCTTTAATTGCTTTTCCTCGACGCCGAAACGGTAGAACATCCGGAGGCTGATGAGCTCCCGGGCCGCCGTGGCCGTCGCCACGCGCTCCTCGTAGCGTTCGCCCAAGTAATCCGTGATGGTGTCGGGCGTGACGTCGTTCCAGTCGGAAAGGCCCTGCTTTTCGCAATAGGCGGCGAAGCCTACCAAATCGCTTCGGTAGGCTTCGCAGGTATTGCGCGCCAGACCTTTCTCAACGCGCAGATATTCTTCGAACCACTTGATGGGCGGCCCGAAGTTGTTTTCAGGCAGTTTGCTTATTTCAATTTTCCTTTGGCGTTCTTGCCCTGCTTGACGTCCACGCTGATGGGGAAGCTGCCGGAGGCGATCCAGACTTTGCCCTTCTTGGCGGTGTCGGTGGCGGAGGTGCCGATCATGGCATAAGTGAAGGGCAGGAACATCTGGCGGGCCTTGCCGGTGGCGGACTGGGCATTGAGGCCCGTGGCGCCGCCGATCGTGGCTTTGCTGATGGCGAAGGTCACTTTCATGCGGCCGTCTTTCTTGGTCTTGATCTCAAGCTTCTTGACGCCGCCCTTGGGGTCGACGACTTTGTGGAGGCGCTGGTTCTTCTTGACTTTCGTTTCCGTTCCGTCGCCGGGCAGGAAGAAGAGGTCGCTTCCGACGTAGAAAGCGATATCGAAGTCGGCGAGATTAGCCATCACGGAAGCGTGGTCGGTCATGTCGACGTTGAAGGAGATCTTAAGGGTGTCGGTCAGGGACTTTTTGAACTTCTGGCTGAAGCTGACCTTCTGGTCGGTCAGGGTGCCGTAGCCTTTGAAATAGACCGGCGCGTTGTCGGTGTTCGTCAGCTGCTGGATCTCGGTGTTGTTGACGCCGATCATCAGTTTCGAGGTGACCCTGACGGCTTCCCGGTCGACGTTCTGCTGCGGGTAAGCGAGCGCGGAGGCAAGGTTCGGGGACTCGTTCGTCTGGATCGTGTTGGGCAGAACGGAAGTCTGGACCTGGACAGCGACCTTCTCCATGTCGCCGATCATGAAGCTGGAGGGAGCCTGGGAGGAGCAGCGGCCGGTGAAGCCCACGTAGCGGTCCTTGGTCTCCTGAGTGGTGACGACATAGTTGGCGGAGTTATAGGGCTCCGCGTAGTCGTTCTCGATGGTGCCGTAAACGTCGGCGTCAACGTAGTGCGCGACGTTCAGATTAGTGCTTTCGCGGGAAGTGATGATGTTGACCTGGTTGACGGCGTTGTTCTCATCGGGGATGTTGGCCACTGTGAAGATGAAAAGGTTCGAGAAGATCCCGGAACCGTAGCCCACGAAGAGCTGGCTCTTGGGATAAACTTTCTCAGATCCCGGCACTCTCTGAGTCTCCACGTTCGTGCCGGAAGATTTCAAACGCATGGAGGCGTCGTTGACATTGTTGTTCTGAATGTCAACTTTGTAAGCCAGAGCGCCGACCTTGCCGTCGCCGTTGATCTCGACCTGGATATTGGTGTTTTCCAATATCGCGCCCAACGCCATGCCGCAAAAGACGGCTATGGCGCCTAAAAGGTAAACCTTACGCATAATTAATCCTCTCCTACAAGGGTTAAACGTTTGTTTGATTATTATTGTGTCATTGTACCATATATAGTGGAAAAAGAGCAAGTATTCCCCAAGGTCTTGTCCCCCGGGCCCCGGGGAGCCGGCGTTTTGACTTCTAAAAACCCTTTTGGTAGACTATTTATCCCTAACATAGTGTATAATGAAATTGTAAGACGTATTAACAAGGAGACTACCTATGAAAAACAAACTTTTCTTCGGTCTTTTGGCGGTCCTCGCGGCCGTCTCTGTTTGCGTTTATGCAGAAACTATCACTATGACCAACAAGAAGACTTATTCCGGCGAAGTCCTCGACATGGACAACGACGGCGTCAAGCTGAAAGACAAGAGCAAAGGCATGACGGTCTTTTTGAAATGGGACAACATGACCCTGCCTTCCATAAAGGCTCTCAACCCCGAGCTCTATGAGACGAAGCTGGCCGAAAGGAAAGCCGAGATCGAAAAGCAGAAGCAGGAGCTCGGTCTGGTGAAATACACCAGCCCGGAAGGCAAAGAGATGTTCGTGACGCCCGAAAGGAAAGTGGAGCTTGAGAACCGCGCCAAAGGCCTCGACCTCTACCAGGGCAAATGGCTTCCCACCAACCAGGTCGCCGAACTTAAGCTCGACGCCGAGATGAAGAAGCAGGGCAAAGTGAAGTACGACGGCAAGTGGTACAACGCGGAAGAAGTCAAGGACATCGAGACCTTCAAGAAAAACAAAGGCTTGAGAGTCGGAATGAAGGCCGAGGAAGTCAAGGCCGCCTGGGGCGAGCCGACAAGCATCCGCAAATCCGCGGACTTCTCCTCAAGAAAACGCGAGATGTGGATCTTTGTCAACGAGGAAAAAGAGATCGAAGACCGCGTCGTGATGGAGCAGGACCAGGTCCTGCAGATCATGACCAACCAACCCATAGAAGATTTTTAATTAACAATAAAATAAAGAAAAGGAGATAATCTTATGTCCAGACATCCCAGCTTCGGGCGCGGCGGCATTACCAAAAAGCGCAACGTCTTGAAACGTCTTGAGCGCATCGACCTGCTCAGAAAACAGAATCGTTATAAAGAAGGCCAGACCGTTTACGGCCTGCCCAAAACCAAATTCGAACAGTAAGGAAAAATGAGAACACCCGTCATTGCCGGCAACTGGAAAATGAACAAGACCGTTGCCGAAGCCGTTGCCCTGGCCAGCGAGATCAAAGAGAAAGTCGCCGGCGTTGAGAACGTCAAAATCATCGTCTGCCCCGTCTTCACGGCCGTCAAATCCGTGGCCGACGTTTTGAAAGGCACGAACGTCAAAGTCGGCGCCCAGGATATGTACTGGGAAACCTCCGGCGCTTATACCGGCGAAGTGAGCGGCGAAATGCTCCTTGAAGCCGGCGCCGAATACGTCATCATCGGCCACTCTGAACGCCGCCAGTATTTCGGCGAGACGAACGAGACCGTCAATAAGAAACTCAAAAAAGCCCTCTCTATCGGCCTTAAGCCGATCGTCTGCATCGGCGAAACTTTGGCTGACCGCGAAAGCGGCGCGACCGAAGCCGTCGTTAAAAAGCAGGTTAGAGAAGGTTTCGTCGGCCTCACCGCCGAGGAAATGAAGGGCACCATCATAGCCTATGAGCCCGTCTGGGCCATCGGCACCGGCAAGACCGCCACGGCCGAGCAGGCCGAGGCCGTCCACGCCTTCGTCCGCAACCTCGTCTCCCAGCTCTGGGACAAGGAGACCGCGGACGCCGTCGTCATCCAGTACGGCGGTTCTATGAAGCCCGAGAACGTCGCTTCCCTTTTGGCTCAGCCGGACATCGACGGCGGCCTGATCGGCGGCGCGGCCCTGAAGGCTGATTCCTTCGAGAAACTGGTCAAGTTCTAAATTGACTAAAACAAAAAGCCATGCCGCGAAAGGCATGGCTTTTTTATTTCCCAACCAAAGGAGCCGCTATGAAAAAAAGCGCAATTCTACTACTCTTTATCCTGACCGCCTCTGTGATTTGGGCCGCTCCCAAAGAGGAAGAAGCCTGGATCCAGAAAGCCAAAAACCTTAAGATCATGGGGATCTCGCTGGGCATGACCGCCGGGCAGGTGCGCTCCGCGCTTCTGAAGGCTCCCAAGACCACGCTGCTTCCCTGGTCCGACACGACGCAGTACAACTCCCTTTTCCGTTTCGATCTTGACACGGGCTTCGGACCGCTCAGCACCCCGCTCGAACGTTTCCTGGACATCGGCTTCGCGCCGATGACCACCAACACTCCCCAAAGATCTCAGATCCGTTTCGAGTATGCCAACCCTTACTGGGAAAGCTATCCCATGCAGGAGAACCACCATCCCGGCAACGGGGATGGGGAGATCCTGCCGTTCATCGCGTATTCCGCCAAATTCCACGACTTCATCGTCTACACCAACACGATCTACATGAGCAAACAGACCTTGAAAGTCAGAACACGCGCCGAAATGAGATTCTATTTCAACTCCAAGAGCAGAGTGGTGGCCATCAACGTGCATCTTTACAACATGAAGGACGATGACAAGGAAGCCGCCCTCAAACAGCTGAACAACAAGTACAGCCTCAAGATGGAGAAGTCCGACAACGACTACTACACCTACGACGTCTATCCGGCCTCGGGCGTGACATTGCAGTCGGAGTGGAAGAGCAACTACCACTACAAACCCACCGACAAGAACGCTCCTCCTCTCAACAGCCGCCGCTGGGAAGCTGACAACTTCTATTACCACGAAGAGGAATATTTGAAAGCCTTGGCTGAGAAAAAACTCAAAGACCCCCTTATGGATCTTCTCTGATGACGAAACCGAAAATATATCTGAGCGGCCCCATCATGGACGCCGACCCCCATGGAGCCCGCGAATGGCGCTCCAAAGCCAAGGAGCTTCTCTCCGAGAATTTCGAGCTCCTCGACCCCATGCGCCGCTCTTTCGTTGACCGCGCCGTTGACTCCGCCAACGAGATCGTGCGCTTCGATCTCCAGGACGTGGACGACGCCGCCATAATCCTAGTCAACTATTCCAAGCCCAGCATCGGGACTGCCATGGAAGTCTTCTACGCCGGACACGTCAGGGACAAGTTCGTCGTAGCCTTCTCGCCCTTCTCCTTCCAGGACAGCAGCCCCTGGATGGTCAAATACTGCACCAAGATCCTGCCCTCTCTGGAAGAGGCCGCCGAATACATTAACACTAACTTCGCGAACAAATGAAAGGAATCGTTTTAGCCGGCGGCGCCGGCACCAGACTGCGTCCCCTTACCACCATCACAAGCAAGCAGCTTCTCCCCGTCTACGACAAGCCGATGGTCTACTATCCCCTGCAGACTTTATTGGACGGCGGCATAAAGGAAATTCTCTTCATCGTCGCCCCGGAAAGAGCGGCCGACTTCATGCGCCTCTTAGGCTCCGGCAAAGACTTCGGCGCGGAATTCTCTTACAAGATCCAGGACAAGCCAGAGGGCCTCGCCCAGGCTTTCATCATTGGCTCCAACTTCATCGGCCATGACGACGTCACGATGATCTTAGGCGACAACATCTTCGTCGGCAACGACAGCTTCCTCCACGATTCCATCAAGACCTTCAAATCCGGCGCCCGCGTCTTCGCCAAGAAAGTCCCCGATCCCGAACGCTTCGGCGTCGTGGAATTCGACAAGGACATGCAGGCCGTCTCCATCGAGGAAAAGCCCAAAGCCCCAAAGAGCGACTACGCCGTGACCGGCCTCTACATCTACGACAATTCCGTCGTGGAAAGAGCCGCCAATCTGAAGCCCTCCGCCAGAGGCGAGTTGGAAATAACCGACCTCAACAATCTCTATCTTAAAGAGAACGCCCTGGACGTCAGCATCTACGAGGGCGAGTGGCTCGACACCGGCACCTTCGATTCTCTCCTGGACGCCGGCATCATGATCCGCGAGCTTAGGAAAAAATAATCAGTCGATAGTTTCGGCCTGGACGGAACCGTCCTGAAGGGTGACCTTGAAGGTTTTGGATTCTTTCAAGGCTTTGGCAGTCGTCAATACCTGCCCGGAAGGGCTCTCTAAGTAAGCGTAGCCCCTTTTAAGGACGGAAAGGGGGCCGAGGGCATCAAGTATGCCCCTTGAGCGGGAAAGTCTGTTTTCGTGGCGTTCTAAGAGTATTCCCGTATCTTTGCGGAAACGATCGTCGAGATCGGCGACTTTTTGCTGAAGCGTTTCGATCATCTGATTCGGCTTGTCGATGAAACGGGCCGTGAGATCGTCCACTTTCTGCATGAACGTTTCCACGATATGGACCGGTTCCCTGAGGGCGTAGTGTTTCAGGCAGGATAGCACATCTTCCGATCTGTCGTCGATAAATTCCTCAACGCCGTCGTTGAGGCGTTCGATCAGATCGCCTACCGTCATTTTCCAGTCGTCCATGGTCTGGACGACGAGTTCCGCCGCGGCGCTGGGAGTGGGAGCCCTAAGGTCGGCCACCATGTCTGCGATCGTCCAATCGGTCTCGTGTCCCACGGCGGAAACAGTCGGGATCTTGGAAGCGGCTATCGCTCTCGCCACGCCCTCGTCGTTGAAGCACCAAAGGTCTTCCATGCTGCCGCCGCCGCGGCCTATGATCAGAACGTCGATGGGCGTCTCGGGATGCTGCTCGTTGTAGAGATTGCAGTTCTCTATGGCGGCTATTATGGAAGCCGGAGCGTCTTCACCCTGGACCAGAGCGGGCGCGAAAACCAGCCTGCAGGGGAAGCGGCGGAAAAGCACGTTCTTGACGTCGCGCAAAACGGAGCCGGAAGCGGAGGTGACGAAGCCCACGGTCTTCGGGAAAACAGGCAGAGGCTTTTTCCTCTCCTCGGAAGTAAGGCCTTCCTCCTCTAATTTCTTTTTCAGCGCCTCGAGCTGCAGCTGTTTGGCGCCCACTCCGCAGGGCTCCATATCCTCGCAGACGATCTGATATCTGCCGGCGGGAGTGTAGAGATCCACTTTGCCCCTGACTATGACGAGCATGCCGTTTTCCGGCAGGAATCTCAAGCGGGAATTGACGCCGCGGAACATCACGGCGCCGATCTGCGTGTTCTCGTCTTTAAGGGAAAAATAATAGTGGCCGGAGGACTGTTTGACGAAGTTGCTTATCTCCCCCACTACGAAAACGGAGGCGAAATTTTCACGCAGCAAATGCCTAAGCCTCTCCGTCAATTCGCTGACGGTCTGGGGCTTCAGCTCGTCTGTTTCTTCCTCTTCTTCAGGTTCAGAAAGAGAGAACTCCCCGGGCTCTTTGAAGAGATCGAGGAGTTCTTCCTGGTGTGCCTTTTTCTTTCTAGGCATAAAGTGTTAGTTGATGGTCTGCATCTCGATGACCAGGCCGCCATTGGTCTTCTTCATCGGGCTGGTCTGGGGAGCGGCAGGCGTAGAGGGAGCGGCAGGAGCCGCAGGCGCGGTCTGCTGCGGAGTGGTCACCTTGATCTCCATCGACTGGGGCTGAGGCGTGACCGTCACTTCGCTCTCGAAGAAGGTCGGCTGGGCGGGCTGAGTCGGCTGAGTCGGCTGGGTGGGCTGAACGACCACCGTCTCTTCCTTCACCACGACTTCGGGCTGCTGAAGCTGCACGAAACCGGTTCCGTTGAGTTCGTCGAGTTCCGTCTGGGCGGCGGACAAAGCTTCGGCTTTGGCCTGGGCGACCTTGGCGGCTTCCTTGGCGGCTCTGGCTTTCGCCACAGCGGCTTCCTGAGCCTTCTCGGCTTCCTTTCTGGCAGCCTCGACTTTCTTCTGAGCGGCGGCCTTGGCGTCAACCGTTTCTTCCTTGACGGCTTCAGTTTCAGCGGCGGCTTCGGCTTCTATGGCAGCGGCCTCTTCCTCAGCGGCGGCGAAAGCGGATTCTTCAGCCTGGGCTTTCCTTTCCGCTTCCAGGGCAGCCTGCTTTTCAGCTTCGGCTTCCTTTTCGGCCTTTATGCGGGCCAGCTCGGCCTGCCTGGCTCTCTTCTTGCTGCCGGCAGTCTGGAAGGAATAGACCGCTTCGTCGACAACGCCTTTGACAGCGTCAGCCTGGCTGGTCAGACAGGAGAAATCCAGGGAGTAGATGTTCTCGTCTCCGCAGACGAAGTAGCCGTAGTGCGTGACGTCGACGGTCAGAAGAGCGTTCTCGGTGGAATTCTCTTTGCCGCTCCAAGCGTAAGCCACGGCCGGTTCGCCGCTGATCTTTAAGAGCTGAGGAGCGCCGAGCAGAGCGCCTCTGCTTTCCAGGCTCTCTTTCAGCTTAAGGGCGGTCTCGCCTTTTTCCATGTTGAAGGGCCTCAGAGCGTCGATGCGCATCTGGCTCCTGTAGCCGTCCTCGTTGGGCGCCACAGCCATGATGGTGTTGGGCATAGTGTCGTCGCCGGGCACAACGTCCCAATCGGAGGGCAGCGTGACCGAGCAGCCGTTCTCAAAATCGATGGTTCTCTGGGTCGGAGCGGAAGAGCAAGCCGCCAAAAGGATCATCGCGAAAAGTACCAAAAGAATGTTTTTCATAAGCCTTCGCCTTTGATGTTGATTAGACTGTTTATATTTTACCAAAAACCGCCCTCTTAATGCTGAAAACTGAATTTGCAAAAATTTATCTGTGTTTTGTTAAAATTAGTGGAAGCAATAATTTCAAATTAACCCGGAGATAAAAAATGTCGTATCTCGAACTGCAAAGCGTGAAACGCCGGCTGCACGGCTTTCTTCCCAGAATCTCAGCCAGGTGCGTAAAAGCCCGGAAGGAAGCGAATGAAGTATTCATCGCTCCCTGCGGCTACAAGAAAAGCAACACCCCTCCCCCGAAGAAGGATTTTGTCCCCTACGAGCAGGATTCCGTCTGGGCTAAGACAAGGGAAAAGCACTGCTGGTTCCGCGTCAAATTCAACGTCCCGAAAGAATGGGGCAAAGATAACCTTTACCTCAACATCAAGCCTGAGCGCGGGACCGCCTGCTTAACAACGCAGTACACCGCCATCAAAGGCGGCACGGCCATCCAGGGCCTGGACGGCAACCACACGAGGGTCAAGGTCGAAGCTTCCGACAAGGAGCTTTACCTCTACGCCTATTCCGGCTGCCCCATCGACCACATCGTCTCTTTCGCCTGCGAGCTGCAGCTAGTCGATCCCGAGGTCGAAGGTCTCTACTACGACCTTAAGATACTTGAGAACGTTCTGAAGTTCGCGGATGAGGAAAGCCTTCTCGTCGCCCAGGCCAAGGACGCCGTCAACGGCGTTATCAACAGACTGGACACGAGAGATTTCGAAAGCCCGGACTTTTCCAAGACCGTCTCCGAGGCGAGAAAATATCTCAAGGAAAACTACTACGCGAAGCAGACCCCCATAGACGAGGCCGTCTACAACATCGGCCACACGCACATCGACGTCGCCTGGCTCTGGCCCATGCGCCAGACGAGGGAAAAAGCCCAGCGCTCTTTCGCGACCGTCATCGCGCTGATGGAAAAATATCCCGAGTACAAATTCATGTCCTCGCAGCCCGCGCTCTACTATTTCGTCCAGCAGGACGACCCCAAGCTCTTTGAAAAGATCAAGCAGCGCGTCAAGGAAGGCCGCTGGGACATCGAAGGCGGCACCTGGCTGGAAATGGACTGCAACCTGACTTCCGGCGAGAGCCTTTGCAGACAGCTGATCTTCGGTCAGCGCTATTTTGAGGAGAACTTCGGGCGCCGCACGCGCTCCCTGTGGCTCCCCGACGTCTTCGGCTACGCCGCCGCGCTGCCGCAGATCCTTATGCTGTCAGGCGTCGACACCTTCGTGACTTCCAAGATCAGCTGGAACGAGACCAACAGGATGCCCTGGGACATCTTCGAGTGGCAGGGCATCGACGGCACCAGGATCCTTTCCTACTTCATCACTTCCCAGGACACCGAGAAAGGCAAGCCCGCCTCCCGCTACACGACCTACACCGGCGACACGCTGCCCTCCTGGCAATACGGCACCTACCGCCGCTTCGTCCCGAAGGAAGCCTGCGACGCCGTCCTTAACACCTACGGCCACGGCGACGGCGGCGGCGGCCCCACAGCCGAAATGATCGAGTACGTCGCTCGTCAGAAAGACGGCCTCACCACCCTTCCCAAAGCGAAATTCGCCACCGCCACGGAAACGCTCGAAAAGATCCATGAAAAAGCCAAGACGGTCGAACTGCCCGTCTGGCGCGGCGAGCTCTATTTGGAGTTCCACCGCGGCACCTACACCTCTGTGGCGGGCGTTAAGAAAGGCAACAGGCGCGCGGAATTCAACCTCCAGACCGTCGAGAATCTGGGCGTGCTGGCCAATTCCTTCGGACTTGCTAAATTCTCCCAGAAAGAATTGGCGGACATTTGGCGCTGCGTCCTTACGAACCAGTTCCACGACATCCTGCCCGGCTCTTCCATCAACCTCGTCTACGACGTGACTTTGAAAGAACTTGCTGACTGCAACGCGGCCCTTCTCGACAAGAAGCAAGCCTTCGCCAAACTTATCGCCGGCAAAGTCAAAGCCAATGACAAAGGGCTCGTAGTCTTCAACCCGCACGGCGCGAAGCTTACCGCCAACGTGAAAACGAGTGGCGGCTCCGCCCTGGTCAAAGACATTCCCGCCCACGGCTGGAAAGTCGTTCCCGAAGCCGAAGTCATAAGCAAAAACTCCATCTCCGCCTCCAAGACTTCCCTGGAGAACGACAAAGTTAAGCTCTCCTTCGACAAATACGGCCGCCTCAGTTCCTTCGTCGCGAAGGAAGCGAAACGCGAGCTCGTGGAGAAGGGGCAAGCCTTCAACACGCTTAAATTCTACGAAGACATTCCGGAAGTTTACGACAACTGGGAGATCAAGGACTACGCCACCGAAAAAGGCTGGGATCTTGGCAAACCGATCGAGACCTCCATAATAGAGGACGGCTCCCGCAAGGGCGTCCGCTTCACCTTCTCTTTCGGCAAATCTAAACTCACGCAGACCGTCTATCTGACGGAAGGCAGCGCGAGAGTCGATTTCGAGACGGAAGTCGACTGGCAGGAAAACGAAAAGGTCCTGAAGGCCGAATTCCCCACCAACCTCATCTCCGACTACGCCACCTACGACATCCAGTTCGGTTCCGCCCGCCGTCCCACGCACCGCAACACCAGCTGGGACCAGGCAAGGTTCGAGGTCTGCGCCAACAAGTACATGGATCTCTCCGAGCCCGATTTCGGATTATCGCTTCTCAACGACTGCAAGTACGGCCACTCCTGCTTAGGCGGAAAGATGGCCATAACGCTTCTTAAGAGCTCCAACGAGCCCGACCCGGACTGCAACAGAGGCCAGAACTCGTTCACCTATTCTCTTCTCCCCCACACGGGCGGCGCCGAGAATCCCGAGATCTTGAAAGAAGCCTACGCTCTCAACGAGCCCCTTTTCGCCGTGCCCGTAAAAAAGCAGGGCGGTTCTCTCCCCGCGGAGTATTCCTTCATCACCTCCAGCACGCCCAGCGTCGTGCCTGAGACATTGAAGGCCGCGGAAGACGGAAAGGGCGTTATAGTTCGTCTCCTCGAGACCAAGGGCACTCATACGGAAGCAGCCTTAACGTTTGGCAGCGCGCCGAAGACCGTAACGTTGACGAACATACTGGAAGACAAACTCTCCGAGATCCCGGTCAAAAACGGCGGGATCAAACTTACCTTCCATCCCTTCGAGATCAAGACCATAAGGCTGACTTTCTAAAAAATGAAAGGCTCCGCTTTTGAGCTCCGCGAGGACCTCCTCGATCCTTCTTCCGGCAAGCACTACGAGGGCGCCTTCACCCAGGGCAACTCGTACCTGCAGCTAAGAGGCTCTTTCGAGGAGGGGCTCGCCTGCGCTCCGCAAAACGAAAAGTACTGGCGTCTGCCGGCCAACGTAACCCTTGAAAAGCAGCGCAGCCCCCGCTCGAAATGCGGCACCTACGTCCCGGGGATCATGGGCAGCCACCCCCTCCTTAACGAGGAGGTCGTCAATCTTCCCAACCCGCTCATCTTCCGCGTCTCATGCTCACTTGAAGCGCTGGACATGGATCTGTGCGAAATAAAAGATTATTCCCGCGTCCTTAACCTGAGAAACGGCGTCCTCGCGCGCCGCTTCATCTGGAAGACCAATTCCGGAGCCGCCCTGGAATGCTCCTACGAGCGCTTCGCCTCCCGCGCGCGGAAAAATCTGATCGTTCAGAAAATGACCTACAAGTGCGTTGAGGGAAAAGCGGAGCTGCGCTTCCTTAACGACATCGACGAGAATGTCACGACGAACGGCTACTCGCACTTCGCTTCAAACCAAAAGACGCCGTGCGGCAACGGCGCGCTCCTTACGGTGGAGACGGACAAAAAAGAAAAGGTCTGGCTGGAGACGCGCGCTTTCGGAGAACGTTTGCGGTTCCGTGAAGGAACAGCCAATATCAGCCTCGCCCCGGGCGAAGAGATCACTGTGATCAAGATCTCCGGCATAATGACCTCCCGCGACACGGACGCCTTGCTCGGCCCTGAACAGCTATCCCATCTGATCGAGGAAGCCGGAAGCGATTACGCGGCGCTGAAATCGGAAAACGATCTGGCCTGGGAAAAGCTCTGGGAAAACTCCGGCGTCGAAATAGATGGCGACGAGGAAGCCCAGCTGGCCTTAAATTTTTCCGTCTATCATCTTTTGCGCGGCGCCTGTGAGAACGACGACCGCGTCGCTATTTGCGCCAAGGGGTTCGCGGGCGAAGCCTACTTCGGGCACTTCTTCTGGGACACGGAAGTTTACCTTCTGCCCTTCTTCCTCTACACAAACCCAAGGGTCGCCAAAAACCTCGTCTCCTTCCGCGTAAACACGCTTAAAGGAGCAATGGAAAACGCGCGGCGCTACGGCTGCCGCGGAGCGAGGTATCCCTGGGAATCTTCCGTTTCCGGCACCGAGCAGTGCCCCAACTGGCAGTACGCCGACCACGAGATCCACATAACGGCGGACGTGGTCTACGGATTGTGGCATTACTATGAGGCCACGGGCGACTTCGACTTCCTCGCGAAGGCCGCGCCGGTATTCGTTGAGACGGCCCGCTATTGGTTTGACAGGGTGGAATTCCGCTCCGACGGAGAAGTGCACCTAAACGGCGTGATGGGCCCGGACGAATACACCTGCCTTTCCTCCGACAACGCCTACACCAACGCCATGGTGCGCCATTCCCTGGAGAAAACCTTGGAGCTTCTTTCGCTCCTAAAGGAAAGGAAGCCCGATTCCATAAAGGATCTCAACATAGACGAAGCTTTCCGATCAAAAGCCCTTGAGATCATTCAAAAAATCCCCGTCCCCGTAACAAGCGACGGCGTCATCATCCAGTGCCGCGAATTCGCCCAAATGGAGGAGCCGCGCTTCGACTTGACCTGGCCTGACAGAAGCAAATGCTTCGGCACCCAGGTCCCCCAGGAAAAGCTCTACCGCGTCAAGGCCCTTAAGCAGGCCGACGCTTTGATGCTGCCTTTCCTCTTCCCCCAAAATTATTCCGCCGAGGAAGTAAAAAAGAACCTCGCCTATTATCTCCCCTACACCACCCACGATTCCTCCCTTTCCTACATCATCCACGCGATACTTTTGGCGCGCTGCCAAAAGGCGGAAGAAGGCTTCGAACTTATGCGAAAAGCGCTCAAAATAGATCTTTCCGACTATCACGGCGGCGCATCCGAAGGCATCCACATCGCCAACTGCGGCGGCATCTGGCAGGCCGTAGTCTTAGGCTTCGCTGGTTTCACGCCGGGTGAAGAAAAACCTGTCTTCCACCCGAATCTGCCGCGAAACTGGACCGCGCTTCGCTTCCATATCGTTTACCGCGGGCAAAAATACCAGGTGGAAATAACCCCCGCCTCGGTAAAGGTCACGCCCCGCGGCAAAAACTGAATTTGATCGTTTCATATTTTTGATTTCAGACCTGAGATCTCTCTTGAGTCAAGTTTCGTGAAAGCAAAGCACTTTCTTCCCAGATCCTTGATTGAAGCTCCAATAAGGAAAAGTTCTTTGTCGTCGATTATCAGAAAACGGTCGTGAAACTTGGCGCTTTCCCTAACGACCAGATCACCGTACTGTTCGTTAAACTTCTTGATGTCGCTTGCGGCCAATTCATTTCCGCGCTTAGAAGTCACGATCTCAAAGCTTACTCCTTTGCCTTTTTTCGCCAGCATTTCAAGGGTCGTTATGTCAACATAATTATCGATCAAAAGAATAGATCTTTTAGCAGACAAAATAAACTTAGTCAAAAGTACATCGGCATCGAAAACCTGTCCGTCATAAAAAACGCCCTGTCTCGGAGGAAGTGAAGTTTTAACGAAGAAATCAACGTTGCGCTGGATCGTTTCAATCTTTTCTTCCTGTTTTAACAACTTCCTCTCAAATTTATCATCCATTTGCTCCAGACGGCTGCTCAAGCTATATCCCCTGAGAAGATGTTCCCTTAAAACCTTGGTCGCCCATCTTCGAAATTGAACTCCTCTAAGAGACTTAACACGATAGCCAACGGATATTATTACATCGAGACTATATATTTTTACAGGTTTATCAGAAAATGCAATGTGCAAATTTTGCACATTGCTTTTATGATCGCACTCGTTCTCTTTAAAAATTGCATTTATATGCTTTGTTATCACGCTTCGTTCTCTTTGGAACAGCTCACACATCTGCGCCTGAGAGAGCCATACTGTTTCGTTTTCAAAACGAACGTCAAGCTTTATTGTTTCATCAGGCTGGTAAATGATTATCTCGTTTTCCATAATTAACAAACCATTGGGTAAACTTTAATCAAATCTACCGCATGATAGGAAAACTTACTCATGAAAACAAGTTTTTTAGCTTTTTCTACTTATTTTAGAAGCTAACGTAATCTATATAAAAAAGAGACGCGCTCTCGCGCGTCTCTATTTGTTTGTTGCTTTTTTGTTTTGTTTGTTTATTTGAAGTTGGGAAGGAATTTCTTTTCGGCTTTGTAGAGTTTCAGGAACATTTCCCTGATCTCTTTGGGCGTGCAGACAGCCGAGGTCAGAGGATCCAGGTAGAGGGCCTGGATGGCCTGCTCGATAGATCTGTTGACCGCCGCCTGGGCCGCCTGCTCGAACATGTACATGTCGGCCGCGCAAATGGCCGCCATGGGAGTCGGCAGCGCGCCGTAGCGGAGGGGCTGGACGCCGTTGCGGTCGATTAGGCAGGCGACTTCCACGCAGCCGTCGTGCGGCAGGTTGCTGATCAAGGGACCCGCGCCGTCAAGGCTGGTGTTGAGGACGTTGCCGTACATTCTGAAGGGAGAGTTCTTCTCGATGGCTTCCACGATCCAGGAGGCGTATTCGTGGCCGCGGGCGCCGCCGAGTTCTCTTTTGCCGGTGTACATTTCGGTCCTGATCTTGTCAGCGTCCCTGCGCCACTTGGGGTATCCGTCGGCGTAGAAGCCTTCCTCGCCGTCGTAACCCGGACGGCAGTATTCGTCGCGGTGCTTCTTAGAGGTGCGGTAAAGGCTGATGTATTCGGAAAGGTGGCCGGAGGATTCCGTGATGAAGGCGCCAAAGTGCACCATCATGTCCTTCCTCACCAGGTCGGGATGGTCGTCTTTGTCGACGTTGGTGCCGGCCTTGAGGTCTCTTATGGCTTTCTTGATGAGCAAGGGATAGAGATCCTTGCCGTGGTGTTTGAGCTTAGTGAACCAGGCGAGGTGGTTGATGCCGGCGCATTCCCATTCCATTTCCTCGTAAGGAATGCCGGCGCGTTTGGCCAACAGTTTCGAGGTGCCCTGGACGGAGTGGCAGAGGCCCACGCATTTCATCTTGGAATAGCGCAGGGTGGCCAGCGTCATGATGTTCATGGGGTTGGTGTAGTTTAGAACCAGCGCGTTGGGGCAGAGTTCCTCGGCGTCGTGGAGGATGTCCATCCAGACGGGCACGGTCCTCAGGGCCTTCATAAGGCCGCCGGGGCCGATGGTGTCGCCGATGCACTGGGAGACGCCGTACTGCAGAGGAATGTCGTTGTCGAAGCGGACGCATTTCACGCCGGAAACTTCGATACTGTTAACGATGTAGTCGGCGCCGGGCAGGGCTTTCCTTCTGTCGGTGTAAGCCGTGATCTTCCACTCTTTCTCCTTGCCGAATTTCTGGCAGAGAGCTTTTATGAGATGGAACATGATATCGAGACGCTTGGCGTCGATGTCGACGAGAGCGATCTCGCCGCCCGGCATGTCTGGCATCTGCATGAAGTCCTTGGAAAGCGAATGAGCGAAACCGCTGCCCGCTCCCATGTGCACGATCTTGATCTTACGATAGCCTTTGCCGGGAAGGCCGACGGTACTGACAACTGAATTCATGTGGGCATAGTGCCCGCCGATCTCTTTCTTTGCCATTTGTTACACCTTATTTTGGGTTGAATTTTATTTGGAGGATATTTTTATTTCGCGGCGTTAGTTTTCTTGAAGGCCAGCTGCAGCGTGGCGGGAGATCCGGCTTTGACGGCGATCTCCAGAACTTTGCCTCTGGCCGCGATCTTGGCCTCACCCTGGGAGACCGTAAGATCCGCGTTCTCGTAAGATTCGGGCCTGAAGACGTAGAGCGTCCAGTCCTCGGGCTGGCTTTCCAATTCCAGGTTCAATTTCTTGCCGTCCCATTCTTCTTTTTTGACTTCCACGCAGCCGCCGGCGATGTGCCTTGAGGTTCCGAGTATCTGGGGACAGCCGGTCTTCTTCCTTATGATATAAGTCAGAGAATCGCCGGATCTGAGAGCCGGCAGAACGATCTTGCCCGAACCGGTGCCTAAGAATTTGCCGGCCCAGAAATCAAAGACCAGATATTCGTTTGCGGGGTCGAGCCCCAGGGCCTTCAGAGGAATCTTCGTCTCCGGCATTTTCCAAAGAGCATTGCGCTGAAGGACGGTCCACTGGCCGGCCGGGCAGTCGATGTGATGAGCCCAGAGCGTGCCGAAGGGCGAAGCCTTGCCCTCGTCCGGGAAGTGGCCGCTCAAACTGTCGTCGATGGGCTTTTCCTCGCTGTCGCTGCCGGTCCAGATGTGGTTGGCGTAGGCCGGGGCGGAGAAATCAATGGGAGATGTTTCCGCGGGATAAGTCTCCAGAACCGGAAGCACTCTCTGGATGGAATGCGTTAATTTTTCGTCGTAGGACTGGATGGGGTCGCTGATCATGAAAAGGCCGCCGCAAAGGGAGACGGTGGAGAGCGTCGCCCTGGCCCAGTTGGGCTGCGTCCTGGAGACGATGTGGTCGGGGTCCAATTGATAAATGATCCTCTGCAAGGGCCAGAAGCGCGCCAGCTCGTACTGCTGGAGCAGGAGGCGCTCCCAATTGGGATTGGCGTCGGTAGAGATTCGGCTGGCGTCCACCAGGCCTATGCTTTCCGTGAAGGTGCCCCAGCAGGACAAGAGGAAGGTGTCCTTGCCGGCTTTCTCCCTGGCCACCTCGAAGAGGCGGCGCAGTCTTCTCCTGGCCTCCTCCATGGTGATGTAGCCTCTCTTGACGGCGTTGCCCAAGGCGTCGAAACAAGTGTGGCGAAGCGCGTCGATCTTAATGTAGACGTAGCCCGCCTTGGCCAGCTTTTCCCAGAGCGGGGCGAGGGTCGCGTTCAGCGATTCGTCTGTGCAGTCGTTGGCGTGGGAGAGCCAGGCCGCGTACATGAAGCTGCCGTCGGGATTCCTGAAGACCACGTCTTTCGCGCCTGCCGGCGGATCGTAGGCCTTGATGTCGGTGTTCATCCAAACGCCGGGCTTCAGGCCCTTCTGGGCGATGAGGGACGCTGTGTGCTCTATGCCCTGGGGAAAGCCCTCCGTGGGGGCCAGCCAGGACTGGGAAAGAGTCTTGTCCTTCTTGATGCCGAAGTCCTTTTCCTGATAGCCGTCGTCGATCTGCAGATACTCCAGGCCGTAGGGGCGGAATTTTACGTTCAGCATATCGGCCACTTCCAGGAGCCTCTTTTCGCTGATGTCGGTGTAGTAGGCCAGCCAGGAGCACCAGCCCGCGATGGGCTCGGTTCTGGGACGGAAGTTCCAGGGCTCGTGGTAGCGGTAGCCCAGGTGTTCCTTATAATACAGGGGCCTGATGTTGACGAGCCAGGGGCCTTTCGTCAGGCTGACTTCCAGCTTGGCGATGTGGTTGCCGTTTTCCCCTACCTCAAAGCGCTCGGAGGTCCACTTCCAATTGGCGTCCGTCCAGTCGATCATAAGATCATCCTGGATGCTGTAGATGCCGTTGACGCCGTAGATCAAAGGACGTCCCACCTGGCCCAGGACCGCTTCGCCTTCTCTGGCCCTTTTGGGCTTCATGCAGAGAGCGTCGCCCTTGAAGTCGAAAGTGATCTCCGCCTTGACTTCCTGATCGTCCTGGGAGGAAAGATAGAATTGCTCAAAGAGCGGCGTGCTCATGAAGCAGCCGTCGGAGGTTTGGCGGGTGACCAGATCGTAGCCTTCCGGGACCTTGGCGGTCATCACGATCCTTTTGTCGTATTCCAAAGTCAGAAGGCCCTTGGAGCGGTAATAGCGGGCTATGGGGTAGACCGCCGGGGGCTCGGCGAAAACTGATGAAACTATTACGCTAAGAAAGAATAAGAGTATCGCTTTTTTCATAAATTAAAAATGCAGGCTGAGTTCGCAGTTGCTTTCCAAGGCTTTCACGGAAACCGCCGCCAGTTCTCCTTCTACGCTTTCAAGCTTGGCCAGGCAGCCTTTGCCGGAAGCTTCCTTTATCTCGCGGCCTTTCGGAACGAAGAAGAAATAATTTTCCATGGTGTCTTCGGGGAGGGAAAGTTTGAGCGTAAGACTGTCTTTCTCTTCTTTGATGTCGGTTATGCTGACGGCGTCCATGGAAACGTGCCTTGTGGAGGCTATGAACTGCGGCGTTCCTTTCTTTTCCCTGAAGCAGATGACCTGGCCGTCGCCGTAATTGAGAGCGGGAACGCTGATCTTTTCCGTGACTTCGCCGAGGAACTTTTTGCCCCAGAAATCGAAGGCCAGATACGTTTTCTTCGGATCAAGGTTGACGTTCTCAAGCGGGATAACGCAAGCTTTCAAGGGCCAGTTGGCCACGCGCTGGACCACGCACCATTTGTCGAAGGGCTTTTCGATATGGTAAGCCCAGAGGCAGGAGAACGGATGCTCGTCGTTCATGGTCTTGTGCGCACCGGCCTGGATCATGACTTCCTCGTCGGTCAGTTCGTTCCAGGTCGTGATGTCGCCTTTGAAGGCCGCGCCGTGCACTTTTGTCCAAGCGTAAGCGGGATAGCGAATGTCCAAGGGGCCGGTCTCGGCCGCGAAGGTCTCAAGCGTCGGCAGGCATCGCTGCGTATTGTAGATCCTCTCCTCGTCGTAGGAGTCGATGGGGTCGCTTAACATCATGAGTCCGCCGGTAAGCGCGACGTTAGAGAGCAGCGCCTGGCCCCAGCTGGGCTTCGTCCTGACGCAGACGTGGTCCGGGTCATTCAGGAAGAGGATACGCTGGGTGTGCCACCAGCGGGCCTGCTCCGTTATCTGCATCCTGACCTTGTTCCAGTCCGGGTTGGCGTCCGTGGCCACGCGGCAGGCGTCGCCGCAGCCGGCCGTCTGGGTGAAGATGCCCCAGCAGACCAAGAGATAGAAGTCGTCGCCCAATTCGCGGCGGAAGACCTCGTGCAGCCTGCGGAAGCGGCGCTCCGCTTCGTCGCTGGTGATGAGTCCTTCCCTCACGGCGGTGCCGAGAGCGTCGTAGAAAGAGTGCCTCAGGGCGTCGATCTTAATGTATTTGAAGCCCGCTTCCTTGAAAGCGCGCAGAACGGGCACGAAGTGGCGCTCGATGGTCTCGTCCTTCCAGTCTAAGGGAGTGGTGAGCCAGGCGGCCTTTATTATAGTTCCGTCCTCATGGCGCAGCACGCAGTCGGGCGTCTCAGGGCCGGGAGCGTATTCCCTGACGTCGGAGTTCATCCAGATGGCCGGGGAAAGTCCGCGCGAGGCTATGGTCTCGGCGATGCCCTTGGCGCCTTTAGGGAAGGCTTCCGTGGGAGCCATCCAGGCTTCCGCCAGAGTGTGCTCAGGCGTTATGCCGTAAGGATTCTTCTGATAGCCGTCGTCGATCTGGACATACTCCAGACCGTAGGGCAGGAAAGTATCTTTCAGGAAATCGCAGACGTCCGCGACGTTCTTTTCCGTCACTTCCCTGCGGTAGGCTTCCCAGGAGCACCAGCCCTGCACCGCCTTCGTGTTCGGGCGGCATTCCCAGGGCTTGTAGTATTCGTAGCCGAGATGCTTGCGGTAGAACTGCGGGCGGCAGTTGATGATGAAGGCTCTGGCGCCGATCATGACTTCGATGGAGACTTTCGTGTTGCCGTTTTCGTCCTTTTCCATCTTGTCGGAGAGCCAGCGCCACTCGTTGCCGAACCAGTCGATAAGATAATCGTCGTAGATGTCGTAGAGACCGCAGCAGCCAAAGATGAGAGGATGTCCGACCTGGCCGAGGATGGCTTTTTCCCTGTCGGCTCTCTCCGGGCTCATGCAGACCGCTTCGGGGCTAAGCGTGAAGTCGATCCTGACGGGAACGGCCTTGTCTTCCTGGACAGCGAGGTAGATCTGCTGGAAGAGCGGGGAAGTGCAGATGTCGCCGTCGGAATAGAAGCGGAAGCGGTATTTGACGCCTTCCGGCATTTTCACTTCCACGACGCGGCGGCCGTTGTACTCGTAATACAGTTCTCCCGTTTCGTCGTTGTGGTGACTTTGGGCGTGGACTCGCGGAGGTTCTGGACGGTTAATGCGTTTCATTTCAATCCTTTTTCTATAGTTATTCGCGAAATATTTTACCCTATCGCAAAGACTGTATCAATGGATAGCAAAAACACCTCAAATTTAATTATAAAACGCCTGTTTGACCCGAAACCGGCCCAAAACGGCTCGGGAAATGCTACAATAATTAGAATTATGAGAAAAATACTATTAATTGCCCTGAGTGTTCTGGCCCTCTCTTCCTGCGCGACGAACCGCGCCTATTGGAGAACTTGTCCCCCGGATGCCGCGGAAGAAGCCAAAGAGACCGGCAAACCCCTTCTGGTCCTTGTTTCAGCCCCGGACTGCTCAGCCTGCGAAAGCAACTGGTGCCGTATCTTTTCAAGGAAGGAATTCCTGAAGGAGGTCTCCAAAGACTGCGTGCCGCTTTTGCTCAACTGCCCTTACGAAGAGCCCTCACCCCAGTGCTCTGAGTTCAGGGAAAAATATGACGCCGGCCTTTCCCCTTCCCTTCTTTTGATCGAAGGCTCGGGAGAAAAGATCGCGACTGTCCCCTTCCCCTATCAGGACACAAAAAGTTGTCTTGAATCGATCAGAGCCCTCCTCGCCAAATGAACCCGACCCCTATCATAGAGCTCATAGGCCTCTCTGTCTTCAAAGCGGCGACCATTCTCCACAACGTCAGCTGGAAAGTGATGCCGGGCGAGAACTGGGTTATCCTGGGCGCCAACGGCGCCGGGAAATCCACGCTCCTGCACGCCATCACCGCCTACGACAGCTTCTCCGGCGGGACCATCAAGATCGCCGGGAACACCTACGGCGAATACAACTGGCCGGAGCTTAGGAAAAGGATCGGCATCGTCAGTTCCGAACTGGAAGCCCGCATCCGCCCGGCGGAATCGGCCAGCGACGTCGTCCTTGGCGGACACTTCGCCTCGCTAGGCCTTTACGACGAGCCCACTCCGGAGCTTTGCGAAAAAGCCGACGGCATCCTCGAAAGGATCGGCTGCTCGTATCTCAGGAACCGCGGCTGGGGCTGCCTCTCGCAGGGCGAAAAGAGAAGAGTGATGATCGGGCGCGCTTTGATGGTCGACCCAATACTCATCATCCTGGACGAACCCTGCTCCGGGCTCGATCCCGTGGCGAGGGAGCGCTTCCTGATGTTTCTGCAGAATTTCTCCAGTTCCGAAGGCCCCTCTCTCGTCATGACCACGCACCATGTGGAAGACATCATGCCGAACTTCACCAACCTTCTGGCCTTGAAATCCGGACGCGTCCTAAGATCCGGGAAGATCGGCGAAGTGATGCAGGACGAAATTATCTCCGAACTTTTCGACGCCAAGATCACGGTCGAATTTAAAGACGGCCGCTACCATCTGAACATCATAAACATTAAGGAAATATAATGCCTGTCTTTAACAACGTTCTGGAAGCCATGGGCAAAACGCCCTTGATCAGGCTCAACCACATGACCACTCTCGCCGACGCCGAGATACTTGTCAAATTCGAAGCTTTGAACGTCGGCGGCTCCATCAAGACCAGGACGGCCTACGCCATGATCGAGGCCGCGGAAAAGGACGGCCTTCTGAAGCCCGACTCCATAATCGTCGAGCCTACTTCCGGCAACCAGGGCATAGGACTTGCGCTGGTGGGCGCCGTCAAGGGCTACCACGTCGTCATCATTATGCCTGACTCCGTCAGCACCGAAAGAAGAATGCTCGTCGAGCAGTACGGCGCGGAAGTCATCCTCGTGGAAGACAAAGGCAACATCGGCGAAGCCATCGACCGCTGCGCGAAAATGGCGGAAGACCTCAAAAAGGGCAACCCCAAGGTCTACATCCCCCAGCAGTTCGAGAACCCCAACAATCCGAAAGTCCAGCGCGAAGTGACCGCCAGGGAAATACTGAACGACGTGGACGGGCCGATCGACGGCTACTGCTCGGGCGTCGGCACGGGCGGCACGCTTTCCGGCATAGGCGAAGTCTTAAAGGAAGCGAACCCCAACATCTTGATCTGGGCCGTGGAACCGCAGAATGCCGCCATCCTTGCCGGAGGCTCCATCAAAACGCACCTTCAGATGGGCATCGGCGACGGCTTAATTCCGAAAAACCTCAACACCGAGATCTTCTCCTCCTCCTGCATCGTCAGCGACGAGGACGCCCTTTATACCGCCAAGCAGCTGGCCTTGAAAGAAGGCCTTCTGTGCGGCATTAGTTCCGGCTCCAACGTCTACGCGGCCCTCAAAATGGCCCGCGAGCTCGGACCCGGCAAACGCGTCGTGACCATTCTTCCGGACACGGGAGAGCGCTACTTCAGCACTCCTCTCTTCCGGCATCACCTTTCATAAAAGGAAAGCACCATGGAATCCTACATCTGCTCCATCTGCTCTTACGAGTACGACCCAAGTAAAGGCGATCCCGAGCACGGCATCGCTCCCGGAACCAAATTCGAAGATCTGCCGGAAGACTGGACCTGCCCTGTCTGCGGCATGTCTAAAGACGCTTTCAACAAGAAATAATTCATTGTGAAACAGTCCGGCGCCGTAAAGGAAATTTTAGAGCTCTTCAAAGAAGAGCCGGCCGCGAGCGCCGGACTTTTCGGAGCCAACTGCCCGCTCGCGGCATTAACCGCCGGGCAGGTCTCCGAAGAATTGAAAAGTCCGCTTCTTGTTATCACCGGAACGCAGTTGGAAGCGGAAGAATTCCTTCTGAATTACAAGGGGCTTTTCGACAAACCCTGCGCGCTTTTCGGAGCGCAGAACTGGCAGAAGGAAAAAGATCTGGAGAATATCTCCGTCAGCCTTGAGCGCATGGAGTGCTACTCCAATCTTCTCTCCGGCAAACTGGAACTGGTCGCGGCTCCCCTAATCTCCCTTCTTCAGGACACTCCCGACCCCAAAAGCTTTGCCAAAAGAGCGCTGACAGTTAAAAGCGGCAAAGTCTATCCTCCGGAAAAATTACTGCACGACCTCGCCGACCTCGGCTACGAAAGAGCCGACATGGTTCAGTTCAGGGGTGAATTCGCCCAAAGAGGCGGTTTGATCGACATCTTCCCCCTGACGGATGAGAATCCCGTAAGAATTGAGTATTTCGACGACGAAGTTACCTCGATCAGGCGCTTCGACTCCGCCACCCAGCGCTCTCTAGCCGACGAAGAGATCCCCGAGATCTCCGTCTATTCCGCCAACGAGCACAACATTCCCGACAAAAGCGGCAAAAGCACCCTCCTTGATTTCTTCCAGAAAAAGCCCCTGATCGTCTGGTATGAATTCGACAGGGTCCTAAGGGAATGGGAAAAATGGTCAGTGGGCGAACTGGCGGAAGATTTTCTGCCCAACGGCAAGGAGCGCATGCAGCTTCTGCGCTCGAAAACGAACGCGCTAAACTCTCTTTTCATCAGCGAATTCAGTTCCGACCTTCCCTTCGTTCCCAAAGACCGCCTCATGGAGATCAAGTGCCGCTCCTACTCTTCCTCAGAGCTTGCCGGGATGGCGATCTACCATAACAGCCGCGACATTTTCGACAACATTTTACGGAACCTCGCCGACCAGCTGACCGTTTGGCGCGAACAGAAGTGGCAGGTGACGATCCACTTCTCCACTCCCCAGGACGCGGAACGCCTAGCCGAACTCCTGAAGGAACGCGAAGTTCAAAAGAATTATTACAAAAGCAAAATTGGGACTTTAAGCGGCGGCTTTATTCTTCCGGAAACGAAAGAAGCTGTCCTCATCGACGACGAGATCTTCAGGCGCGCGCTGAAAAAGCAGCGGCCGTACAGGTCGGCCAGGCGCCTTTCCGAACCGATCGACAACCTCGCCACCATAAAAGTCGGAGCCTATGTCGTGCACATCAACTACGGCATCGGCGTCTACGAGGGCATCAGAAAATTAAAGAGCGGCGAAAGCGAAAGCGAGATGATCGCCATCCGCTACGCCAACGACGACATGCTCTACGTTTCCTTGGGCCAGGCCGCCCTCATCGAGCGCTACATCAACGTAGGCAAAAAAGAGCCGGAACTGGACACGCTCGGCGGCACACGCTGGAGAAAGCGCTGCAAAAAAGCCGAGAAGGCCGTGCTCGACCTCGCTTCCGAACTCCTTGAACGCCAGGCCCAGAGGAAGGCCATCCCCGGTTTCGCGGCCATGAAGGACAACGAATGGCAATTGGGCTTCGAGAAATCCTTCCCTTACACCGAAACGGACGATCAGAAAAAAGCTTGCGAGGAAGTGAAAGCCGACATGGAATCGACTTCCGCCATGGACCGCCTTATCTGCGGCGACGTGGGCTTTGGCAAAACGGAAGTCGCCATCAGGGCCGCCTTCAAATCCGTTATGAGCGGCAAGCAGGTGGCGGTGCTCGTCCCCACCACGATCCTCGCCCACCAGCACGTCAAGACTTTCTACGACCGCATGGCCCATTACCCTGTGCGCATCGACGAGATGAGCCGTTTCGTTTCCCCCAAAGCGCAGAAAGAGACCATAAAAGCCCTGGCCGCCGGGGAAGTCGACATCGTCATCGGCACGCACCGCCTGCTCTCCAAAGACATCGCCATACCGAAGCTCGGCCTCATCGTTATCGACGAGGAGCAGCGCTTCGGCGTCCGCCATAAAGAAAAATTAAAAAGGCTCAGCCATCTCTCCGACGTGCTCTCCCTCTCCGCCACGCCCATTCCCAGAACGCTCTATCAGTCTTTGACGGGATTAAGGGACATGTCGGTCATCAACACTCCCCCCAAGGACCGTCTGCCCGTCCAAACGACGCTCATAAAAAAGAGCGGCCCCATAATAAAGGAAGCGATCCAAAGAGAACTCTTGCGCAACGGGCAGGTCTTCTATCTTCACAACAGAGTTGAGACGATAGAAGAGGAAAGAGAGCGTCTTGAAAAACTCCTTCCCAACGTCAGGATAGCCGTCGGCCACGGGCAGATGCCGGAAGACGAACTCGAGGAAGTCATCAAGGATTTCGTGGAAGGAAAATACGACGTCCTTCTCTGCACCATGATCGTGGAATCCGGCATCGACATGCCGAACGTCAACACGATAATAATCGACGACGCCCAACGCTTCGGACTTGCCGACCTCTACCAGCTCAGAGGCAGAGTCGGAAGAGCCGACCGTCAGGCCTACTCCTACCTTGTCGTCCCCAACGCCCTCAGCCTCGATTCGCAGGCCAGGCAGCGCTTGAGAGCCATCATGGAAAACACCGCCCTCGGCTCCGGCTACCAGATCGCCATGAAGGATCTGGAGATAAGAGGCGCCGGAAACATCCTTGGCGACAAGCAGTCCGGGCACATCGCCGCCGTAGGCTTCGGACTTTACTGCAAGCTCCTCAACCGCGCCATCCAGATGGTCAAGGAAGGCAAATACATTCCCAAACAAGACGAAGAAAATGAAGAGTCCGAGGAAGAGACCGTCAGCAAAAAGAAATTCGACTGGCGCGAAGAATTTCCCAGCCTCTCCCCCATTATCGACGACGTCACCGTGCATCTTCCGATTGCGGGCGACCTCCCGGAAAACTACATCCAGAGCCCTGTCCTCCGCCTCGACCTCTTCCGCAGGCTCAGTATGGTAAAGACCGTGAAAGAATTGGAAGACCTCAGGGAAGAACTCGGAGACCGCTTCGGAAATCTCCCGAAGTCAACGGAAACGCTCCTTGATCTCACCGAAATAAAGCTGCGCGCCAGGGAACGCGGCATAGACACGGTGGAACTTTCCGGCGAAACGCTCGTAGTAAGGCGCCAGGGAAAAGTTTACAATCCTTTCGGAAAATTCCCGAAAATACAAACAAAAGATCCGAAGGAAATGGCCTTCTCCATCCTCGCTTTCCTTTCGAGGATCGAACCGCTTCCCAACTTCAAGGGATAATTACAGCTCTTTTACGAGAGTGTCGGGATTCTGCAGCGCTTCAAGCAGCTGATGGAATTTTTCGCCTTCCAGTCCCGGGCAGATCAGGTTGCCCCTGTTCTGGATCTTGCGGAGCATCTCGCCGACCGTAAGGGATTCAACGGCGCACAAGGGAATGTAGACAAAATCGTCGCCTTTTTCCAGCCTGTGCAAGAGTCCGCTGTCGGTAAGAACGTTCAGGGCTTTCTGAACGAGCTGGACAGGCAGATGGCGCTCCTCCGAAAGCTGACGGGCCGTCTGGGGCTCCTTGCCGTCTATTAGGGCTCTGCTGACAGACCCCATGACATGGATGTAGATGGCGAACCAAAGCGTCAGCGATGTGCCGGCTGTCAGATCCCTCGGCTCATAATATCCGTGCGTCTGAATAGCGAAAGCCAGTTCCGCGCCGCAGAGAACGATCGTCCAGCTCACCTGCAGCCAGGCGATGAACAAAGGAACGGCCGCGAAAGCGCCGTAGATCGCGGAATTCTTGGCCATGCCAACCTGGAAGGCGAAATAAAACCACAAAACGATGTTGAAGGCCGTGCCGGCGGCGATGCCGGAAATGACGCCCGGCAGGAGCTTGACCTTGCAGTTCGGCATGAAAAGGTAAAGGAAAATGAAGCCGAGCCAGATCAGAACGTAAGGCACGAGCTCTATAAGGAAATGCATCGAAGGGGAAAGGCCGGCCAAGAAAGGCAGCTTCTCGACGACGAAGTTGGCCTGGGATTCCAAGAAGACCGTAAGCGTCGTGGAAAGTATCAGAAGGAAGGGCAGAAGAATGATGATCGCGCAGTAGTCGATGATCTTCCTGCCGAAGGAGCGGCTCTTAACGCCGCCGAAAATGTCGTTGAAGGAAAGCTCGATGTTGCCAAGAAGCTTGATGACGGTCCAAAGCAGGATCAGTACGCCGACTCCCGCCATGGCTCCGAACTTCGTGTGCTCAAGCGTGTGCTGGGCCGCTTCCGTTATGTAGCTGAAGACCATCGTGACGGATTCCGCCAACTCCTCGTTGCCGGAGAAGCGCGCGAGAATGTTCTTCTCGATGCTCTCTAAAAGCGTATCCTGCAAATTGAAACCGCGGGCGATAGCGAAGCTGATGGCCAGCAAAGGCACGATCGCCAAAAGAGAATAGAGCGTCAAAGCCGTCGCCCTTAAGGTGCAGCGGTCATGCCCGAATTCCAGGCCGGTCAGGGCGAAGATCCTGAGAAGCCTGATCCCGAAAGCCTTCATCGGCTTGTAACGGTAAAGAGGGAGCCGCCAGATCTCCTGGAGGAAAAAGCGCGGCGCCCTCTTCGCGGTCTCAACTACTTTTTTCATTTCAAAAGCTTATTTTTTGAAGAGGCCTTTGACGGCGTCGACAGCCTTGCCGGCGGCTTCGCCGACGCTTTCAACGGCGCCTTTGGCAGTGTCAGTAGCCTGATTGGCGGCGTCCTTGGCGGAACCGACAGCGGTGCCGAACTGGTTGGCCAGTTCTTCGGCGGACTTGGAGAGGTCTATCTGGCCGGCTTTCAGGATGCCGCTCAAGGGCGTGCCGCTGACCACCTGGGCCAAAACTTTCAAGCCGATCTCAGCGGAGGTGCCTTCCAGATTCTCGAAGACGTTGCTGTAGTTGAGATCCAGTTTGAAGCTGGGAATGGCAGGCGTGGAGCTCTGGAATTCCAGCGTGTCGAGTTTCACCATAAGCTTGTCAACGGAGATCTGGGTCTCGTCCTGCAGCTCTTCCTCAGCCTGCTTGTCGCCCTGGGAAGCTTTCAGATCCTTGATCATGTCGGGCTTAAGGTTGAGGATGTTCAGCTGGCCGTCCTTGCTCAGCTCAACGTTGAAGTATCTGAGATCGATCTGGACGTCCCTGACGTGGACGTTCTTCTTGAACATGGCCATGATGTCATAATCGCAGAAGAATCTTCTCACTTCATAAACGACGTTGTCCTCGTTGAAACCCTTGTTGACGGGGTTGCTTACAGCCAGATCTCTGATCTCGATGTGGGGATCCTCAATGGAGATGTTCACGGACTGCACGGTAGTGGGAACGCCAAGGAACTCAGTGCCCTTCTCGATGCCGGTCTTGACAACCCAGTTGCGGAAAATGACGCAAAGAACCAGCAGCAGAATGACCACGAAGATCACAAATTTGATAAAACTCCAAATAGCTCTCATAATTCTCCTCGTTTTATTTGGTGATTAGTATATTCTATTGTACAAAAAACAACTTTCTATTCCAAATCAATCCTTTCCAAGGATCTCGTCAGCCAGAACGCTCTTATCATCGTAGCTTGTAATATCATACCACTCGGCTTCTATGTTGTTGCGAAACCAGGTGAGCTGATGTTTGGCGAAGCGGCGGGTATTGCGCTTTATGAGCTCCACGGCCCTCGAAAGGTCGTACTCGCCGTGGACGTAGGCGATCAATTCCTTATATCCGATGGCCTGGGCCGCCGTAAGGTTCTTTTCCAAGCCTTCCCGCATAAGTTTCCGGACTTCTTCTTCCAAGCCCGCTTCCATCATCAGATCCACTCTCTTTTCTATCCTTGAGTAGAGCAGATCCCTGGGCATCGTCAGCCCCACCATGCGGTAATTCTCTATGGGCGCCTTTCTGTTCCACTGCTTCGTCTGCTCGGAAAAGGGCTTGCCGCTCAGCTTCGAGACCTCGATGGCCCTGATCACGCGCAAAGTGTCGTTAGGATGGAGCCTTTCCGCGCTGACGGGATCAAGCGGCCTCAAAACTTCGTCGCGAAGATACTCCGGCCCTTTTTCCGCCAGAATGGCGCGCAATTCCTCCCTCAAGCTTTCATCCCTGCCAGGGCCGTCGAACAGTCCCTCCACCAATCCCTTCACGTACATGGCGGTGCCGCCCACCAAAAGCGGGCGCTTCCCCCGTGATATAACCTCCGCTTCCTTCTCCTTCACGAGCTTGAGATAGGAACCCATGTCGGAGCTTTCCGCTAAAGAATTCGTGTCGATGAGGTGATGCGGAACAGCAGCGCGCTCCTCCTTTGTCGGTTTGGCGGTGCCGATGTCCATGCCCCGATAGATCTGCATGGAGTCCATGGAAATAACTTCGCCCTGCGTCTTCTTTGCCAAGAGCAGGGCGAGGTCAGTTTTTCCCACCGCCGTGGGACCGATCAGGACAAGAGGAAGCATCATATCACTTGGCTTCGAAAGAGAGGATGTCTTCCCCTTCGTCGGGATAAGTTTCTCCCAGCAGGGCGCCGGGAAGGTCGAAGACCAGAAGTCGCTGATCTTTTCCGGTATCCGGAACGTCCTTGATGGTCAGAACGCCCAGAACGTGCTGCTTGAATTCCGGCCTCAGCAATAGATAAGGGAAAACATCTTCTAACTTCACAAAAAGCAGGTCCCTGACTTCCTCGCCCTTTTCATAGCGAACAGCCGCGGCCTTTTCCCTTTCAAGGTTGAGATAGTTGTCCAGGGCGCTGCTCTCCTTAAAGTAGCGGCGCACGTAGCGCGAGCCCTTCGGCTTCTTGTAATCCGCGACCGTAAAAAAGACCGCATTGCTGGCGCAAGTGACCTCAGAGAGCACGACCGCCGTAAGATCCAAAAGCGTAATATCTTTATATCCCGGTTTGGATTTGCATTGCACCACTTCGCCTGTATCAGTGGAACGCACGTCTCTCCAACTTTTCAGAGAATCCGGCGACAGCGGCGGTTTCCAGATTCCCAAGTATTTTACAGAAAGCTTCCCTGCCTCAGGAATGAGTCCGGAGTGCAAAGCGTAGAATATAGCACAGCGGTAGTTGTTGGTCGTCTGAAGTTTCTCGTCCTGCGCCATCCTTTCCAGTTCTTTTTGGAGCTTGCATTTTCTTATGAAGTAATGAGCGAAGCGCCAGACGTCCGCCTCGTAGGTCTTCATGCATTCGTTGAAATATTTGATGGCCTCATCGTAGTCGCCGGAGCCCATAAGATCGATGCCGCGCATGAAGTAGGAGCGGCAGTCCTTCTCCCCGGGCCAATCCGCGCAGTCGCTCATTACGGCGACGGCTTTCACTGGATCGGTCAGGCTGCCCTTGTTGTCCTTGATGGTCAGAGTAAGTTTTCCGTCTTTTCCGAAGGTCTCCCAAACGCCTTTGGGCACGGTGAACCAGATCAGTCCTTCCTTCCCGGCCTCGCCCCTTGACCAGGCCAGCCACTTGTCCACGTTAAGGTCGAGTTCGTAGGAGCCAGTTTTGACCTTGACGCCGAAAAGCATGGAAGTCGGGACGATCTTGCCGTCCGTTCCCTTGGCCAGCTCGACGGTAATGTTTTTTATCGCCTCGTTGGTCGGGCATTTCTCGATTTCGACGGTCTGGCCTTCGCACCAGTAATGATCCTCAGCGAAAACGCAGGCGCAAAAAGCTAGCGCGCAAAGAAAAATCAAGCAGTTCTTACTCATTGCCGTTAATTCCTTCTATTGATTACTCCTTACTTATTTTATCAGATTTTTAGCGCAAAAAAAGCACATACCCCTTTTGGGAGTATGTGCTTTTTCCTTTTCCTAAACAGGAATCGTTAATTGGCAGCGTTGGCGCCCGTAGCTTTGTCGGACTTGGTCAGGATGACCGTCAGACCGTAGAGCATGACGACCGCGAAGCAGACAGCCACCACCACGAAGGCGGTGTTGATGTTGGTAAGGTCGGAGATCTTGCCCTGCACCGGGGTGATCACAGCGGCGCCAAGAATAGCCATGATAAGGCCGGAGGAGCCGATCTTCGCGTCAGCGCCAACATCTTCCAGCGCCAGACCGTAGATGGTCGGGAACATAAGCGAGAGGGCGATGGAGATAGAGAGGATCGCGCCCACGCAGAGCCAGCCGGAGCACATGCCGTGGCAAAGCATGACGATGAGGGCCATGGCTATGCCGATAACGGCCGCCCAGACCAAGAGCTTGGAGGGCGTCACGTACTTCATCAGCCAGGTGAAGACGAAGCGGGCGATAATGAAGATGACGATGGTCGCTATCTGGTAGTTGCCGGCCAGAGCTTCGCTGATGTCGAATTCCCTGATGACCATGCGGATGGTGAACGACCAGGTGCCGATCTGTGCGCCCATGTAGAAGAAGAGGGCCAGAACGCCGAAGACGAACTTCCAGTTCTTGATGAGGCGGCCGTAGGCGGACAGGAAGCTGTCCTTGTTGGTGTCGGCGCCTTCCGGCATCTTCACGAGCAGCATCGCGATAAGAACGGCGATCAGAACGAAACCGACGGCCATGTACGTCCAGGTCACGGCGGAAAGCTCATGGGCCTGGATGGCCGCCAGCTCAGCCTCGCTCATGGCGGCGCGCGCCGTGGCGTCCGCGCTGTCGAGCTGGGAGAGGATAAAGAAGCGGCTTAAGAGCACGCCGGTCAGAGAGCCCAGCGGGTTGAAGGCCTGGGCGATGTTAAGGCGCCTGTTGGAGGTCTCCACCGCGCCCATGGACAGGATGTAGGGGTTGGCCGTCGTTTCGAGGATGGCGCAGCCGCCCGCCAGGATATAGATGGAGATCAGATAGAAATCATAGGAAGCGGTCTTGGAAGCCGGGAAGAAAAGCATGGAGCCGGCGGCGTAGATCGCCAGACCTAAAATAACGCCGCTCTTGTAGCTGAAGCGCCTGATGAAGAGGGCGGCCGGAATGGCGAAGCAGAAATACGAGCCGTAAAAGGCGGCCTGGATAAGGGAGGTCTGGGCGTCCGACATGGACATGATCTTCTTAAAGGCGCTAAGAAGCGTGTCGGTCATGTTGTTGGCGATGCCCCACAGGATAAAGAGGGTCGTCACCAAACAAAACGGCACTAGATACTTTCTTTCAATAGCTTTCATAGTGGTTTGGGCATGATGGTTAAGCGGATTTTAATACGACTTTGTAATTATACCATTTGCGCCAAAAAAATGAAAAAACGCGGAGCGGAAGAGATTTGATAAAATATTATTTTTAGTGATGAATAAAACAGACAAACAGCCTCTTATCTCCGTTGTTATCACCACGAAGAACGAAGAAAGGAACCTGCCGGACTGTCTTGCGGCCTTGGACGCCCAGACGATCCCTAGGGATTCCTTCGAAGTCATCGTGGTGGACAACGCCTCAAGCGACAGGACGAAGGAGATCGCCCTGGCGGGAGCCGACCTTTTCCTTGAGAAAGGGCCGGAGAGGAGTGCTCAGCGCAATTTCGGAGTGGAGAGCGCTAGCGCGCCATTGGTCGTCTACCTGGACGCGGACATGCGGCTGGGGACGAACGTGCTGGCGGAGTGCCTGGAGGCCTTCAAGGATCCCTCCGTGGCCGGGCTGTACATTCCGGAAGAGGTCGTGGGGTCGGGATACTGGATCAAGGTTAGGAACTTCGAGCGCTCCTTCTACGACGCCACGCCCATAGACGGCATCAGAGGCGTAAGGAAAGAGCTCTTTCTGAAGCTTGGCGGGTTCGACCTCAGCCTCTGCGGACCGGAAGACTGGGATCTGAACATCAGGATGAAGGAGCTGGGAGAGCTCAAGCTTATCTCTTCCGGCCTTCGTCACGACGAGGGCGCCTTCGAGTGGGGGCGCTACCTTAAGAAGAAAAAATATTACTCCGCGTCTTTTGCGGCCTACAAGGAAAAGTGGCCGGGGAACGAGGATGTCAAAAAGCAGTTTTCCTTTTGGTACCGTTATTTCGGAGTGTTTCTGGAAAACGGGAAATGGAAAAGGCTTTTAACTCATCCCATCCTGGCTGCCGGCATGTATGTCCTTAGAGGCGCGGTGGGCTTCGCTTATATTTTCGGAAAGAAAAAAATTAAAAACCAGGAGGTTTACTAAATATGCAGAAAGAATACCCCTTCATCGCCAAACAGGACCCTGAGGTCGCGGAACTGCTCACCAAAGAGACGCTGCGCCAGGAGAACGTCGTGAGGCTCATCGCTTCGGAAAACTACGTTTCCAAAGCCGTTCTGGAGGCCACCGGCTCTCCCCTTACCAACAAGTATTCCGAAGGCTATCCCTACCGCCGCTACTACAAAGGCCAGGAAGTGATAGACGTTTTGGAAAGTTTGACGATCGAACGCGCCAAATCTCTATTCGGCGCCGAGCACGCCAACGTCCAGCCCTATTCCGGTTCTCCGGCCAATATGGAAGCCTACTACGCTTTCTTAGAGCCGGGCGACACCATTTTAGGCATGTCGCTGCCTCACGGCGGACACCTTACGCACGGCTGGAAAGTTTCCGCTTCCGCCCGCTTCTACAAGAGCGTGCAGTATCCTATCGACGAGAAGACCAACCGCCTCAACATGGCGACGGTCAGGGAACTCGCCAAGGAATGCAAGCCTAAGCTGATCCTGGCGGGCGCCAGCGCTTATCCTAGGATCATCGACTTCGCGGCCTTCCGCGAGATCGCCGACGAGGTGGGCGCCTACCTTATGGTCGACATGGCCCACATCGCGGGCCTGGTGGCGGCGGGCGTCCATCCCTCGCCCGTTCCTTACGCGGACGTCGTGACGACGACCACGCACAAGACTTTGCGCGGCCCCCGCGGCGCCATGATCCTCTGCAAGGAGCAGTACGCCAAGAAAGTTGACAGCGCCGTCTTCCCGGCCAACCAGGGCGGACCGCACAACCATACGACCGCCGGCATGGCCGTCGCCTTCAAGGAAGCGGCCAGCGACTCCTTCAAGGCCTACGGCAGAAAGGTCGTCGAGAACGCCGCGGCTTTGGCGGACGAGTTCCTTAAGCTCGGCTTCAACCTTGTCACGGGCGGCACCGACAACCACCTGATCCTCATCGACCTCAGGAACAAGAACCTCAAGGGCAACCCCATCGCCACCGCGATGGAAAAGGCCGGCATCGTCTGCAATTCCAACACCGTCCCCTACGAGACCGGAAAAGCCATGGATCCCAGCGGCATCAGACTTGGTTCCGCGGCCGTGACCACGAGAGGCTTCGGCGAAAAGGAAATGAGAAAGATCGCCAACTGGACCGACCAGATCTGCAAGGATCCGGAGAACGAGGCGGTCATCACCAGGATCAGGAAAGAAGTGGAGGAAGTCTGCGCTTCCTTCCCCGTACCCGACACTTTAGTCACCGACTGAAAAAAGCATGGCAGAAAAAGGACTATTCGGAGATTTTTTCCGCGAGGCGCCCAAAGTTAGGCGCACCAAGATCGTCTGCACCATGGGCCCGGCCGTTTCCGGAAAGGAGAAGGTCAGAGAGCTCATAGAGTGCGGCATGGACGTGGCGCGCTTGAATTTCTCGCATGGCACGCACCAGCAGAAAGACGAGATCATAGCTGACGTAAGAACGGCCGCCAAGGAAGCTGGCAAGACCGTCGCGATCCTGCAGGACCTGCAGGGACCGAAGCTCCGTGTCGGCGAGATGCGCGGCGGCAAACCGATCCAGCTTAAGGATCACGCCAAGCTTACGATCTGCAACGAGCCCGTCTTCGGCACGGCGGAAAGAGTCTACGTCGACTATCCCAAGCTGGCGGAGGAAGTCGAAGTCGGCGAACCGATCCTTCTGGCGGACGGCAGCATTACCTTGAAGGTCGTCAGCACCGACAAAGAAAACGGCGAGATCGTCTGCGAAGTGATCCACGGCGGCGAGCTCTATCCGAGGAAAGGCGTCAACCTTCCCGGCGTGAAGCTCTCCATCTCCTCGCTGACCAAAAAAGACCGCGAAGACCTGGCCTACGGCGTCGCTAAAGGCGTCGACTGGATCGCGCTCTCCTTTGTCAGGAGCGCCGCGGACATCAAGGAACTGAGAACGTTGGTCGACGAGCTCTACGCGAAGCTAGAGAATCCCGTCAATTCCCAGAAGCCCAAGCTGCTCGCCAAGATCGAAAAGCCGGAGGCGCTCTCCTGCCTCGCGGACATCGTGGAAGCTTCCGACGGCATCATGGTCGCTAGAGGCGACCTCGGCGTTGAGATGCCCTTGTCGCTCGTCCCGGTGGCCCAGAAGGCCATCATCGCGGAAGCCAACAAGGCCGGCAAGCCCGTCATCACCGCCACGCAGATGCTGGAGAGCATGATCAACGCGCCCATCGCCACCAGGGCGGAAGCCTGCGACGTGGCGAACGCGGTCTTCGACGGCAGCGACGCCGTCATGCTCTCGGCCGAGACCGCCATGGGCCAATACCCGAAGGAGGCCGTCTCCTTCATGGCGAGAGTGCTTGCGGAAACGGAAGCCTCTCCCGTCTACAAACACAATCTCTACGACATCGCGGACGAAATGGCCCAGGCCGCCTGCTCCCTTTCGGACTGGGAGAAGACGGACGCCCTGGTCGTCTATACGGAAACCGGCGAAACGGCCCGCCACTGCTCGGCCTGCCGCCCAAAGACGCCGATCTTCGCCCTTTGCGGCAGCGAAGACGTAGCCAGGCAATTGGTCCTGTGCCGCGGCGTCATTCCCCAGGTCGCGGAGTCCGGGCCGCAGGAAGTTCTTGTCAGGATATCCAGAGAGGTCCTCAAAGCTTCCGGCATAGCTAATGAGGACGCCCGCTTCGTGCTCTTGGCCAGAATAGGCGTCACGCCTTTTGTAGCCCTCTGCGACCTGACTGAGAAAAAATGAAACGAATAGGGATCATAGACTACGGGGCGGGAAACCTCCACAGCGTCCGCAAGGCTTTCAATTACCTGGGAGCCGAAACGGAGATCCTGGAGGAAGCCCCTGATTCGATCTCTTTCGATTCGCTCGTCCTTCCGGGCGTCGGCAACTTCGGCCCCGGCATGGAGGAACTTGAGAAGCGAGGCTTCCGTCCCTTCCTTAGGGAATGGCTGAATGCGGACCGGCCGTTCCTAGGGATCTGCCTCGGCATGCAGTTCCTCTTTGAAAAAAGCGAGGAATGCCCGGGAGAACCTGGGCTGGGATTCTTAAAGGGCGAGATACGCCGCTTCAAGGATCCCTTTTTGAGAGTCCCCCAGATCGGCTGGAACGCCGTTTATCCCAAAGAGAAGGGAAACCCCCTCTTCAAGGGCATCGCGGGCGGCTCTTACTTTTATTTCGTTCATTCTTACTACTGCGTTCCCTTAGACGCTTCCGTAACGGGAAGCTCTACCTCCTACGGGCTGGAGTACTGCTCCTCCCTATGGGCGGGGAACGCCTTCGCAGTGCAGTTCCATCCTGAGAAAAGCCAGGCTCTGGGGCTTGTAATGCTGCGCAACTTCATTAACATTTAACATTAAGCAAAGCAAGAAACGTGGAATTCTTACCGGCCATCGATCTTAAAGAAGGAAAATGCGTCCGTCTGCTGCAGGGCGACGCCGCGAAAAAGACCGTTTACAGTTCCGACCCCGTAGCCGTAGCCGAGGGCTTTCAAGCCGACGGCGCCAGATGGCTGCACATGGTCGACCTGGACGGCGCCTTTTCCGGCGTCAGGCACCACACCGCGGTGGTCAGACAAGTCAAGTCCGCCACCAACCTTAGGATCGAGCTGGGCGGAGGCATAAGAACGCTAACCGACGCCGAAAGCTGTTTAGCCGCCGGCGCCGAAAGGATCGTTCTCGGGACCGCCGCCTGGCAAAGCCCCGCCTTTATGGCGGAGGCAGTGAAAGAATTCGGCAAGGAGCATGTGGCTGTCGGCATAGACGCCCGGGGCGGCTTCGTCTCGGTGAAAGGCTGGACGGAAACGACCGACCAGACCGTCTTCGACCTCGCCAAACTTGCCCAGGATTCCGGAGTGGGCACGCTGATCTATACGGATATCGCCCAGGACGGAATGCTGAGTTCCCCCGACTATTCCACGCTAAGCGAGATCATGAGCCGCTTCGACCTTGATCTCGTGGCTTCCGGAGGCGTAGCCAGCCTCGAACACATTTCCGCCCTGATGTCGCTCAAACCGCACGCGCCCTACGGCTGCATTTCCGGCAAGGCCATCTACGAGGAAAGGTTCAGCGTCAAGGAGGCCGTTCTTCTTTGCTATCCTAACAAGGAGAAAAAATGATCTTCCAAAACGCCGCCGCCGACATAGCGAGGATCTACCGCAATCTGCCCGGCAACTTCCTTTACCGCACGGTAAGGATCTTCTGCATCCCTTCCCTGCACGTCTCACTGGTCTACCGCTACGGCCACTTCGTGCGCCGTTTCTGGCCGCCCTTCAGCTGGATCTTTCTGATCCCTTACGCCGTCCTTACGATGATCATGAGGATCCTCTACAACTGCTCATTGCCCAGCAAGGCCACCATTGGCCCAGGCATCATCCTTTTGCACACTGGCGCCATCTATATCCACCCGGCCACCAAAATAGGCGCAAACTGCGTCATAGGCGCCCAGGTGGTCATCGGACAGTCTAAGATGGACGACACGAGGGTTCCTTCTATCGGCGACAACGTCTTCATCGGCGCGGGCGCCAAAATAATCGGCCCCATAACCGTCGGCGACAACACCATTATAGGCGCCAACGCCGTTGTGTTGAAAGACACCCCGAAATATTCGACCATGGTGGGCGCGCCCGCCAAGGCCGTCAAGATCGCCAAGAATCCCAACCGCCGCCGCAACAACCGCTTCCGCCCGCGCTACGTCAGCAACGGCAAGCTCGAAAAGGACAACCGCGGCAAAGCGATCACCAACGAGTAAAGCTTGAAAAAGATATTGGAAATAACGACTGTCGGCATCACCGCCAGGGCCTTCCTCGTTCCCCTTTTCGAAGAGCTGAAAGAGGAAGGCCATGACGTCACCTACGCCTCGACCCCGGACTTCGACGCCCTTGAGACCGTCAAGGCCGCCAACGTCCCCTTCTTCCCGGTCTATATCAGCCGCTCCATTTCCCCAAAGGACCTCGTCTCCTTCTGGAAGCTCTACCGCTTCATCAGGAAGGAAAAGTTCGACGTCGTCCACACCCACACCGCGAAAGCCGGCTTCGTAGGAAGGATGGCCGCGAGTTTAGCCGGCGTTCCGACGATACTGCACACCGCGCACGGCCTTACCGTGCACCCGGGCCTTTCAAGTTTCAAGAAAAAGCTTTATCTCTTTTTGGAACGCTTCGCCGCCAAACGCACGAAAAAATTCATCTGCGTCACGAAGCTTGTCGAGGACTCCCTTGTAGAGCAAGGCATAACGGAAAGGGAAAAGTGCGTCGTTATCCCCAATTTCGCCGGCCCCGCCTACGACCCTGAAAAGATCGATCCCGAAAGAAAAGCGAAACTCAAATCCAAACTCGCTCTTCCCCAAAACGCCACGCTTCTTACCTGCGCCGCCCGCCTTGTGGACGACAAGGGCCTTTCGGAATCTATTTCCGTCCTTCACGACCTGCCCAAAAACGTCTTCCTCGCCATCGCCGGCGACGGCCCCAAAAAAGACAAGCTTCAAAAACTGGCCGAGCTTCTTAAGGTCGAGGACCGCGTCCGCTTCCTAGGCTGGGTGGACACCTTCGACATGCCCGCCCTCCTTTCCCAAACGGACGTTTTCATCTCCGCCACCAAAAGGGAGGGCTTCGGCGTCGGCATCATAGAGGCCCAGGCCATGGGACTACCCGTCATCACTTCCAGAATAAGGCCCATAACCGACCTTCTCGCCCCAGACAGCGCCCTCTTCATCGATCCCGCTACCAAGGAATCGACCAGGGAAGGCATTCTGCAAGCCGCTTCCCAGCTCATCAATGACGGGCAAAAAAGAAGGGCGCTCTCAGAAAAAGCTCTTGAGAACGCCCGTAAATATTCCCTTCAGAATTACCGCGAAAACATCCGCGCTTTCATCCAGCGCGAACTGATCTGATCTACCGCAGAAAAAAAAAGCCGCCCGGTTGGGCGGCTTTATTTGTGAGCCTTTTGTAAAGAGGCTAAACTTTACGGAATGAGCACCGCGCGGAAACCGTCTTCGGACAAGCGGTTGTTGGGGAATAAAAAGTTCCGGTGAGCAGCGCGGCACTCTTTGGCGTCAGTCGAGCAGTCTCCGCTGCGGACGACGCGGTATAAATTTTCACGGGGGAACGGGCCCACTGGGTCGACGGTGTAGCTGGAAATATCTTGTGACCAAATATCCAGGCACACTTCATCCACATTGCCGTGCATATCGTAAAGACCTATACAGTTAGGCAGTTTCGTTCCGACTTCGTGTGGCACGGGGGTTGAGTCGCCGTCGTAGTTGGCCAATTTGTCAAGGTTGGAGTCGGGGTTGGTGCCTTTTATGGCGCTGCCGTCGTTCCAGACGCCGCTGCCCCAGTAGGTCCCGTCGCCTTTGTCGCGGCAGGCCATTTCCCACTGCGCGTCTGTGGGAAGGTCGAAGATGAATTGGTTGCCGAAGCGGGCTCTGAAGACGCCGAAGAAGCTGTTGGTGTCCACCCTGTGGTCGGTGTACTGCGGCCAAGTAGCGCCGGCGTTTTCGCCCCTCAGGTCGTTGTAACTGACAGTGTCGACAGGTTTGGTGGTGCCAATGTGAGACCACATTTGAACAGGGTTGTAACCGGCTATGGTCTCGAACTGCTTCTGCGTAAATTCAAAGACGCCCATGTAGAAAGGTTTCGTAATGGTGACGGTGTGCTCCACCTCGCTCGCGGCGTACTCTGAATGATAGGGCTCGCTGGAACTTGAACCCATGACGAAGGTGCCGGGCTCCACGCGTCTGAGCCAGACCTGGGTGAGCTTGGAGACGGCGCCCTCGGCGACGCTGGGCGCGGTCGTAGAGTAACCAACGGTGTTGCTGGTCAGGTCGAAGACGAGGTACGTTGCGTTGCCGGTGACGTCCTGGGCATAAACAGCAACTTTGGCCGCGCTGGAATCTACCGTGTGGCCGAGATCAGCGGTGCTGTCCCAGGTAAGGCGCTTGCTGCCGGAACCAATGATGAGGCCGTATTGGCCGTCGCCTTCCACGGTGGAGAGGGCGAAAGGTTCGCCGTTGCCTATCCTGCCGAAGAACTGGACGCTGAAGACAGCGCCGGCGCTGGAGGAATTAAGGGTGTAGTCGATGTCGACCTTGCCGTTCCAGGGCCACCTTTGGCGGCAGGTGACGCCGCTGACAACGTCGGCGGCGGCCTCAAAGGAAACCAAAGCTATAAGAAGCGCGGGAAGGAAGAATTTTACCTTTTTGGCACCGCGCAGAAGAAACAGAAGCGGAATAAGGAAAAGCATAGCCGGCTCGGGCAAAAGTTTGATTTTTGAATCGGCATCAACGGTATCCAGTATCGTTTCGCCGCTCGTAATAGCGTAGCTCAGGGTGTAAGTGTCTCCCCTGGGAAGGACGGTTGGATCGACGGATTCGTAATCCCAAACGTAGCTGCCTTCGGCTTCCGTTCCGCTCGTCATAACGGTGTAAGGATCCTGAGCGGTCGCCAAAATAGTCATCTGCCTGCCCTCGCCTTCAGCCCATTTCGCGCTGTAAGAAAGGGCGGCAGCCGGCGAAAGCTCTAGGGTTTTGCCCGGGGCGACATTGTAGTTGTCCAGGTCGAAGTTAGACGACCAGACGGCGCCGGCGGGAACTTCAACAGCGCGCAAACTCATCGCAGCGCAAAAAAGCACCACGATGCCAATAATAAAAGTCGTCAGTTTCATAAAAATGCCTCCCGAAAAAAAGTTGGAGTGAAAGAGATTTACACACGAAAATCTGGAGCATTATATCAAAAACGCCTTTTCAAAATCAAGTTAATAATTTTTTATGGGCTAGACAAAAAAAGCGCGCCTTTCGGCGCGCTTCTTAAGTTCGGTATTTTTACCAATTTAGTGAGTCTGGAGCCAGAGCTGCAGTCTCTCTTCGAAGAGGCTAAGGTATGTGGAAAACTCCTGGTTGCGGTTGATGTCCTTGAAGAAGTCGAAGTATTCTTTCATCTTCGATTCGTCGTAGACGGGGAGCTTGCTTGGGTCGGCCTCTAGGAGCATGTCGTAAACTTCCTTTCCTTTCGGGGTGAGGTCTTTGGGAACGCCGAACTCTATGTCGGTTGGGTAACCCGGGATGCCGATGTCGCGGTAGTAGAGCATAGTCCCGATGGCGGGCTCGGCGAGCCCGAGTTCCATCTTCTTGGGATCATCTTCATAGAAGGTCATGTTGAAGATCCAGATGGCGGTGCCTTCGTTGAGGGCGGAGATGCCGCCGGCGCCGTTCTCGCGGTGGTTGAAGATGTGGAAGAGCTCGTGGGTAAGAGTGTCGCGGATGGATTCGGGGTCCTTTTGGGCGAGGAGGCCCGAAGACATGGAGATGTGGTCGCCGGCTGCCCAGGCGCCGCCGCCGGCTTCGTGCTTATTGATGGGCGTGTGGGCGAACAATTCGACGTAGAAGCCGAGCTTCGGATGTTCGATGATGGCCGCGCAGCCTTTTATGACGATCTCCTTGTCTTCGTCCGGTATGTTGAGGGTGAGCCAGTTGCGGACGAGCTTCTCTTTTTCTTCAGGGGTGAGGGCTTTGACCTTTTCGTTCATCTCGGCTACAGTGGCGTTCTTCGTCCACTCTTTTGCCTCTTCCTGCGTCATGTCGCAGATCTTTTTCTGACAGGCGCTCAAAAGTATTCCCCCTGCTATAAGCGTTAAAACGATAAGCGATCTTTTCATGTATCCCCCTTAGTGTTTCAAGCAATTGGATCCTGGCAAACGTCGCGGCACATGCACTGCGCACAGTCCTCGCCTTCCCAGATGCGCACGTAGTGCTCGATCACTTCGTCGACAATGTCGCGCTGGTCGGTCCAGATTCCGCTCTCGAAGTTCCTTCTGTGCTCGCTTTTCATGCCGAGCCCCGCGCCGGTTATGTTGGCGGAGCCGATGTAGGCTAAACGCATGTCGACTATGACGAGCTTAGAGTGCACTCTCGGGCACATGCGGCGCTCAAGGTCGGTCGCCAGGATCGGGTTGCGGTCGAAGTCCTCGAGGAAGCGGGGGCCGGGCTCCTTGCCGTGCAGAAGGCGCACTTCCACATTCTTTTCGAGAAGGTCGGCCAGCCTGGCCGGGAAAGAAACGACCTCGCTCCCCCTTTCGACGAAGGCGTCCTTAAGGTTGGAGGTCGCGAGCCAAAGGCTCGATCGGGCCATGAAGGCCGCCCGCAATACGACGTCGTAGTGGTCGTGGTCGGAAATGTAATTTAGCATCAGTCTATTATCTCCACGTTGGCTCTGGGAATGGTCGCTGTTTCGCCGGAATCGAGCTTGGCTTTCAAGACTCTGACTTTCGCTTCCGTGGCTATGGCTTCGGGCTGCTCGGGCAGTTCCGTAACTTCAGCCAGTTCCCCAAAGTAGGGTGATCTGATTATTCTTATCCTGGTGCCGATCTGCAGCTCTTTGGCCACTGCCAGAGAGCTCTTAGCGTCTTTCGTTTCGCAGTATTCCAAAACTGGTATGATGACTTCCGGGCGGACGACGCCGGCTCTTATCTGAGTCGAGCCGTTGAAGGAGGCCGTTTCGCCTTTGTGCTGCTTTAAGAGCTCCATGGTTCTGGAGTCCATCTTCAGATTCCCGAAGCCTTCCGTGACGATCAGCGTGAAGCCTAGGTTCTCCTGGCCGGTGATGGCGACGCCGATGTATTCCCCTAAAATGTCGTGGATGACTTTGTGCTCGATGCTTGCGACCACGATGCCTTTCACCTTGCACAGTTTCGCCATGTCGATGGCGTCTTTCTCTATGGAGCGCCCGCCTACGATGATCTTGCCCTCGCACTCCTCAGTGAGGTTTTCAAGCGTTATGTCCTCGTCCTCGGAGACAATCATTATTTCGCCGCTGGATTCCCCACCAAGGCCGAAGATGCCCTGGATGACGCAGGCCGTGCAGGAAACGTCGACGTCGGTCTTGCTGACTCTTGTTACCGTGCCGCTTAGGTAAGCGGAGACTTCCAGTATGGTGGCAGGCTCCCTGATGGCGATGAAGCCGTTGGTCGGCGAAATTTCTTCGATGAAGCCTTTGACCGGGGAACGGCATTCGTTCCTGACAAGGTCGAAGAAATGCGAAGTCTCGCCTAAAAGCTGATCCTTTTCGACGATGTCGCCGACATGGCAGGAAAGATGCTTCTCCATCCTGTCGTTGTCGAGCTCAAGGATCTCCGCGGCTCTCACGAGCGTCAGCGGCCCCTGATGGTTGGCCATGCCGACGGTCTGATCGTGCGTGACAATGTCGCCGACGGAGACCGTGGCGTGCCCGCCCAGGGGAAGCTTGCGGGTTTTCGTCACCGCTGTCCTCGGCGTGATAAGGAGTCCGGGAGTGAAGGCGTTGCCCATTAGCTTTCCTCCTCCAGGTCAAAGGCGCCGATAGCCCGCGCCCAGGAGCGGTTCTTTCTTATCCTCTCCTTGGGATCGTCCGGGAGAACGAGGGGGCGTCCCCTCGTATCGATCACAAGGCCTACGGCGCTGAAGCGGGCCTTCCTTTCGTACTCGACGCCCGGTCCTTCGCCGGCGTCCACTTCCCTGTCGGGCCGGATGGTGAAGGAGAAGAACTTTTCAGCGGTTTCGGTGAAGCGGTAGAGGCGGCCGGGGTAGAGCTTGTAGTTCGTTTCGCCTTCCGGCGTATTGATAGTAAGCTCGGCGCATACTTCCTTCTCTTTCATCTGCCCCTTTAGGGAGAGCGACGTGGCGATGGGAATAAGGCAGTCGCGGTGCAAGACTTCCAGGGCGATGTCGGGCTCGACGCTCGACAGAACGCCCAGGTGCGGCAACATGAAGATGCTGTCCACATCGAGTTCGGTTATGCCTTCCGGCTCGAAGGAATCGAGCATGATGAGCGCCGTCTGTCTGCGCCTGGGGGCGTGCGAGAGCGCGCCGCCAGACCCTATGATGAGATCCATGTCGCCGGCGTTTATCACCGCGGCGCCTTTCTGTTCGAAGGCTTCCGCCACGCTTCTTTGCCTGACGATGCCTTTCAGTCCGCCGGCTAGCCTCATGTGGTGGGCGAAAGACAAGCGCAGGGCTTCCCTGACGATAGCCTGCTCTATAAAAAGCTCCCTTGCGGTCTGGGGAATAGTGGTCGGCCTTATCATCTTGTTTAAGGCCATGTCCCAAAGCTCGTTCACGCTGCTCTCAAAGGGCAGCCAGCGCAGAATGTTCTCGAATCCCGCTTCCTTGACCACGTTGCAGATGTTGTAGCTCATGCCGTAGTTCGCGGAGACCGTTCTGGTGAAGCGGCCGTTCACGCTTGAGAACACGTCGGTGGTGGCGCCGCCGATGTCCGCGGCCAGGACGTTGATCTTCTCCTTTTCGCCCACCGCGGCTATGCACTGTCCGAAAGCGGAAGGCGTCGGCATAATGGGAACGGAGACCCAGGACATGAGTTTTTCGTAGCCAGGGGCCTGGGCCATGACGTGCTCAAGGAAGAGACGGTGGATGGCCTGGCCGGCGTCGTTCAGGTCCTCCTCTTCCATCGTGGGCCTGACGTTGTTGACCTTGATGAGGTCAACTTTTTTGCCGAGCACGTCCGTGACGAGCGGCAACGCCTCGCTGTTGCCGGCGAAGATGACGGGGACCTTGAAGAGTTCGCCGAACCTCGGCTTCGGGTCTGCCATCAGAAGCGTTTCCGCCATTTCCACAAGATGCTTCTTGGTTCCGCCTTCCGTGCCGCCAGAAAAGAGCACCATGTCGGGCCTGATGTGGCGGATGCGTTCCACTCTCTCCTGCTCGGTCCTGCCGTCGTCGTAGGTGAAGGAGTCTATGATGATGGCGCCGGCGCCCAGGGCCGCTCTCTGCGCGCTCTCGGCGGACAGAGACGCCACTACGCCGATGACCGCCATCTGCAGGCCGCCGCCTGCGGAACTCGTTGAGAGATAAAGATCCGCACCTATGTCGGGGCCCGCACCCAAAATGATCTTGCCATTCTCAACCAGCTTCCTTCCTGTGATCTCCTGTAGCTCGGTCACGGCGTTGATGACGCCGATGGTCACGTCGTCGAAGGGCGCCTCGACTGTCGTAGGCGCTTCTCCCCTGCCCGCCAGGCGGTATTCCCCTTCCGGCGTGCGGGTGATAAGTATCACTTTCGTGGTGGTGCTGCCGCAGTCGGTCGCTATGATGGCGTTGATCTTTTTCTCTTCCGCCATCAATCTTCCCTCTCCAGCTCTTCCAAAAGGTTTGCGAGCGCTTCCCGATCGTTCAGCGTCTCGTATAAGGGCTTCGCCTCGTAGCCGGCGATGGCGAGGAATGGCTCCGCGCCCATCACGATGTTGGCGTAGATGGTGGCAAGCGGCCAATTGGCTCTCACAAGGAAAGCCGCGAGGGGACCAAGTCCCCTTTCCTTAAGATCCTTCGCCAGGCGCACTCCAAATTCGCTTCTCCTTTCCACGACTAGCCTCCCAGGATCATAAGGTTTCTAATCCAGACAGCGATGGCGTCGATACGGTCGATGAGCCAGCTCATTCTGGTGGCGATGGTGTTGCCGAAGACCGCGCCGAAGGCGATCATCATGACGATCCTACCGGATCTTACCGCGCCCTTGGCGACGGTCGTCTTCATTTTCAAACAGAAGACGAAATATATCATGACCAGTATCATGGTCACGAGATAGACGAGGTTGAAGACGTTCTTCCAGGTTACGGAAACGTTTTCAAAAAGGCTGATGTGCGGAACGTTCACCGGCCCGAAAGTCAGCAAAGGCTTGACCGCGCCGGCGATCTGCGGGATCGCGAGGTTGACGTTCTGTCCGAAAGCGATGCCGACGGCCACGCCCATCAAGAGGCCCAGGACGAGCTTGTTGGTCCAGGCGAATCTCTTGATGTAGACCGTGAACCACAGCGCGGAGGGGATCAAGCCCAAAAGCAGCAGCAACTGCCAGGCCGAGCCCTGGGCAGGGCGCCCGACCATCGCCGCGAAGCCGTCCGCCACCTTGTAGACGAAGGAAGGCAGGATCTGCTTGTCGATGACCTCGAAGAGCATGTACGCCGCGGAGGAGCCAATAATGACGTGCTCCAGCGTTCTGTAGAGCTTGTTGTCGCCGAAGATGAAGGAGAGCATGCCTATCGTGCAGAAGACCGCCACCCACTCCCCGAAGACCGCGACCGACCAGGTACCGGCCTTGGAGCGCAAAGTAAACTCTCCCAAAAGCGCGATGATGAAAAGTATCGTGAAGATAAGGGCGCCGATATTCAAATAGCGCTTTTCGCCCACCGTAACTTTGGGCGCCGTCTTTTTGACAGGAAGCCCCAGCCTTTCCCTCCGGCGCTCCAGAAGCATGCCGATATTCCCCAGCGCGATCAAAAGGATGATCAGGACTCGAGCCAGCGTCAAAGCGTTGACTCTTGTGGAGCTTCCGCTGCCTTCGCCTTCCTCCTCTTCGGGATCATCGCCGGCTAAATCGGGATAATTCTCCTTGAGCAAGGTCAGATACTCGCTGGCGCCGTTCATGCCGTCCAGGATGCCGACCAGCTGCCTGGTGTCGAAATAAGGATAAAGCCTGGTGCAGATCAAAGACCAGCCCGCGGCGCCCACCGGGATCTCAGGATGCCGCGGCGAGAAGATGCCGATCACGTGCTCGGACTCCACATCGCCGCTGATCGTAATGATCATGGAAGCGTTCGCCAGAGACTTGAAACCTTTCAGGATCGGGAGCTCGTAAGCGGAAGTCCCATAGAGATCCTGCGCCACGCAGCCTAAAAAGTCGCCTTCCAGATTCTGCAGAATAGGCCCGATGTTCGGTCCGGAAATGCCCTTGAACCCCAGGTTGGCGTAATCCACGCCGTACGTCAGCGTATAATGTCCCCTCGCGATCTCCGAATTGATGACCTCCTCGGACGCTCTGGGCGCCATGGGATTCAGGGCCGGACAGAAGACCACGAAGGGCTGACCGAGCACAAGCAGATGCCTGACCAACGCCACCATCTGCGGCCTGTTCTCGCCTCGGGAACTCGGGTCCCAGCTGCTAAGCAATACCACCGGCACGTTCGGTTTTTCCGCGTGCACTTTCTCCACGGTCTTGTAAAGGCACCTTGTGGCGTTGGAGACATAAACAGGCAGCGACCACCTTACGAAGAACGGCACCGCCAGGCAAACAAGCAGCACAAGGTAAATAACGCTTCTGGGGATCCTCTGAAGGTCGAGCCTCATTTCGCCTCCTCCCCTTCGGAAAGATGATCCTCAATGCCAAGCCAGATCCTCCAGGAGACCGCCAAGGATGCGATGTAAACGCCTATTTGCAGCGCCCTGAAGACCGTGCCGTTCATATCCTCGCGCAAGAAACGCGCCAGTTCCGGCAACTGCAGATAGAAGAACCTGGTGTTGCCTAGATACCGCGTCAGATAATTTCCAAGCGGATCGTAACCGATCATCACGATCATCGCCACGCTCATCATCACAACGCCTTCCAACGATTTTATCTTGAAGGCTCTGTAGGCGGCGTAGGTAATGTAAAATCCCAGGATGGCCAAGACCGTCACCAGCAAAGGCGTATAAATGTACGAGCGGTAAAACTCCACCGCGTCGAAGGCCCCCTCCGGCCGCTCCTTCGAGAACCATCCGTAAATAACGCAGATCACAAAGACCGTAACGAACGATACGAAGACGATGAGACTGTACTGCCAGCCCTTCTTCCTATTCATCAGAGTCATGATATGCACTCTGAAAACATTGGCCAAGGCTATGCCGTAAGCCGTCGCGCCCACCAGAATAAGAATAGGCGCGCAGAACTCGTTCACGATCTTCGTGAGCGTCAGTCCGCCCGACCAGGCTCCGCCCTCTATAGGCGTCCCCTCAAAGAGCCACTTCGCCAGGTATAAGAGACCGGGCAAAAAGATCGACAGCCAGATAAGTTTCTTCTTCATATCACTTCTGCAAAGCTTGGGCGATCTTTAAAACTATTGGCCCCAGCGTCGGGATGGAAGCCAAAACAGCCGCGGCCACGACGCTCACAATAACGATGACCTTCACCATATCCTGCCCATACAAGCTACCGGACAGTTTCGGATCTCCGCTGATAGAAGCGCTCACCGCGAAGAACTCCTCGCCGATTATGACGTAGTCGCAGGCCGCGATGAAGAAAGGAATCTGGAAGAGCTGGCTGGTACCGGCGATCTGCATCGCCCCCACCACCTGCCCGGTCTCGGACAGCAAAAGAGATTCCAGCTCGTAATACCCGAAATAGAAGCAGGCCGCCGGCCTTTCCTTCAGCATGTACCCCATGCTGGCCGCCGCGAAATACACTTGGCCTCCCGGGAAGAACCGCACGTCCGTAGGATTGAAAGACCGCAGCTCCCCGATAGACTTGCAGGCCTCCTCGTAGGTCGTCTGCAGCAAGGTCAGCGTCCTCTCCATACACACCGGGATCAACAAGCGGTTCCTATACCGCGCCGAAACCGTCGCGATCTTGTTCAATATCGGCATGGAGGCGTACAACTCAGGATGCGCCGTATCGGATACGCCCGTGCAGAACAGCGACGGTCTTCCCATCTCCGTAGCGCGCCCCACCGCCTCCTCCATCTCGTTCAGACCGGGAATAGGACGAATATTGAAGCGGTACCCTTTTTTCGCCAAATGCATCCCGAGCGTGATCAAACTCACGCACAAAACGAAGAACACTCTCGGCACCAAATAAGCGAGCCAATCGAACGGCGCGGCCTCGGCAACCGCCTCGGGCTCCTCACAGAACCCCGAAACGACCCCCGCCAACGCCAAAAACAGCAAAGCAAAAAATATCCCTCTTTTACCTAACACACACTATATCTCCAAAAAGAGATTATATCAAATCCAACCTGTCCCATCAGCCCCCCGCTTTTTTTGGGACAGCGGAAAAGAGGAAGATATAGCGATCTAGCGAGTAAGCTTGAAGCCGGTGCCCACGAACTGTTGCTATTTTTTTCTTTGTTTACCCAAATATGTTAGCAAAAACAAGCTTATATTTTGCTAAAATAGACTCGTAATTGAAAAGGAGGCTCCTATGATCGACTTTGAGGAACGCGTAAAATCACACCAATACGTCGGCGTCCAGACGAAAGAGAAAGGCATAGCCGACATCTTCAAGCTGGTCTATGGCTGGATGTTTCTTGGGCTTGCCCTCTCCGGCGCCGTAGCCTACTACTTCTTCTCATCAGGAGCTTACCAGTACGTCAACCCCATCATATTCCTCATTATTGAGCTGGTGCTGGTCATCGTACTCTCCTTCTGCTTCAGGAAACTCTCCTTCATCGCCGCGCTCCTGTTGTTCCTTGTGTACGCGGCCCTAAACGGCGCGACGCTCTCCGTAATTTTCCTTGTATACAAGATCAGCACGATCCAGAACGCCTTCTTCCTGACCGCTGGTCTTTTCGCGGTCATGGCGGTCTACGGCACCGTGACCAAAGCCGACTGCTCCAAGATCGGCTCCATTTGCACTTTCGGGCTATTCGGCATCGTCATCGCCTCTCTCGTTAACATCTTCCTCAAGAGCTCCGGCCTTGATTGGGCCATCTCGCTTATCGCTATCGCCGTCTTCACAGGGCTCACCATGTGGGACGCCCAGAAAATAAAAGCCCTGGCCAACGTGGAAGACAAGCTCGACAAAGAGACCGTCAGGAAGCTTTCCGTCATGGGCGCCCTGATGCTCTACCTGGACTTCGTCAACCTCTTCCTGCACCTGCTCAGGCTGATGGGCAGGAAGAAATAATGGCGATCATAAGAACATCGCCATATAGTGCGGTAGCGTGATCTTCTTGCCAGCTTTCCCAATGTTTCCGCTGACAAACTTATAGCCGACTTTTACGTCAGAACGTTCAAGAATTTTATTAAAGGAGGCCGATGCTTCGTTTCCGGCCTTTACTTCAATTGGAACAACGCCAGAATTCTTCTCTATTAGGAAATCTATTTCGGAAACGTTTGATTTTGGCATATAGTAGCATGGATCGTACCCCCTTCTGACCAATGCCGACATAGCGGCATTCTCATAAAGCCCGCCCTTAGCTGGCCCCGTAAGAGTATTGTCAACAATTGGCAATTTAACATCGAAACCCATCATTCCCACCAAAATTCCTACGTCTGAAACGAAAAGTTTGAAGGACTCGTTACGGCGATATGAATAAAGCGGCAATATAGGCGTCTCAACATTGTAGCACTGAAGCACAAGAGCGCTCTCGCACAGCCAATCGATCGACGATTTGAACTTTCTGCCGGAGCCTCCTTTCTCAACAAGTGAATACTTGAATTTACTGTTTTCCTTGGCGAGCTGGCTCGGAATAGAAAGATAGCAAGCCCTGATCTTAGGTTTATCAACGTTGACAGCGTATTTGGCAACATCGTCTAGGTTGGCGTCTATTATCTTTCGCTGCTCGTCATAGGCCGAAGAAAAACTGTTGTCTTCCACAAAGCGTACAACCGCTTCAGGCATTCCACCTACAACCATGTACTCACGGTAAAGACGAAGCATTTTTTCGTTGCTTGAAGAAGGCAATGGCGTTAGGGAATCGAACGCCTCCCTCAAGATTTCTATCGCGTTGTCATTATAGCCAAGCGCCCAAAGGAATTCCTCAAAATCAAGCGAATACATCATGAATTGTCTTTCATAGCCAACAGGAATAGATGACTCGCTGCGTTCATGATTAAGTTCTTTGCCGTCATTGAGAAAAGTTAATCCTAGCAAAGAACCGGAACCTATAACATCAGCTCTGCCGTCTATTGCAAACGATTTAAACGCAGTACGAGCTTTCGGGCATTTTTGAATCTCATCCAAAAAGATCAGCGTTTTTCCAGGGACGAGTTTAAAGTCCTGAAAAAAGACCGTCAGACGTTTAAAAAGATTTTCAGCCTCGAAGTTATCTTCAAATATCTCGCGGCATTCCGGTCTCAATATGAAATTGATGTAGAGATAACTTTCGTAGTTCTCCCTACCAAACTGATCTATAGTGAAAGTTTTGCCTATTTGCCTAGCGCCTTTAACAAGAAGACACTCTTTCTTGTGACTGTTTTTCCATTCAACAAGTGTGTCGTAAAATTTCCGTTTCAGCATATTGAAGGTCCCCAATTTATTAACTAACGTAATTATACTAAATATAACTACTTATAATCAAGGTGCAATTTTTGCGCCACCTACAACAGGTTAAATTGCAATTTTTGCGCAACATTTTTGATGCGAATTGCAATTTTTGCGCCATATTTTGTGATATAAATTGCAATTTTTGCGTTAACATGATATCTAGATCTCGCCAGCCCCTCTTGCATTTTGACCAATGTCGTGCTAGAATAGTTGAAGAGTAAACAATTTTGCGTCCAACTTTAGCGAGGAGAATCTTATGAAAAGCAAATTTTATTCCTTGAGCTGCTCGTGGCTAACATATTTTATTTTCCTAATTGTTTTTAACTGTATTTACCTTCATGCAGAAGAAAAATGTGATTGTTGCGATGTGAAATTCAGCGAATGCGAAAATACTCAGAATGCCGTTTCAACTAACGAATATCAGAAAGCTGATGAATTAATTGATAACGAACAAGAGGAAGAGAAGGATCCATCATTCATAAAACGAATAAATCCAATCAAAGGCCCCCTCTATATATTGACTAGTCCTTTTGCTGGGATTCCTTATTATATCTTAGGAATTTTTGGCAATCAAGCTGAATGGAAAACATGGGCAAACATGCCCTTCATTTCATTAGGATGTTTAACCGTTGGAATTATTGATACTTTAACAATAGGCACATTTGACAAAGAAGGTATGGTAATAGATTATTTTGAAGTTTTTTAATGACATATAAAGTTTTTCTCGGTAGTTTTCTTGGTAGTTTTCTCGGTAGTAAAAACCGCTTCTCCTTTCGCTCTTAGCGCGCGAAGGATCTTGTCAAGCATAAAGTCGATAAACGGACCGCATTCTCCAATAGATGTCGAAGTACGAATTGCCTGATAATATTCCTGCTGATGCGCCCAAATTATATTTTCAACGGACGCGCCGTAAAATTCCCTGCGCCATGAGCCAAGAAGAACAGACTGCCAAAAGCGCCCCATTCTCCCGTTGCCGTCCTGGAACGGATGAATAAACTCAAGTTCATAGTGAAAAACACAGCTCTTTACAAGAATAGGATCTTCGGAATAAGTTAGCCACTCAAACAAGCCTTTCATAAGAGACGGAACATTCAAATATGGAGGCGCCATATGGACAACATTTCCAAAACCATCCACCACGCCAACATTGCAATTTCTGAAATTCCCAGGATTTTTAAGCAATTCTTTGGTCATCAATCCATGCGCTTTTAAAAAATCCTCAATAGAATAGGGATCAAAAGATTCTATAGCGGCATAGGCTTCATGGGCGCCCTTAATTTCAGCGATCTCACGTTTAGAGCCTGCTATCCTTTTTCCTTCCAGAATCGCTGTTATCTGTTCTTCGGTAAGGGTGTTGCCCTCAATTGCAGTGGTACCGCGTAAAGTGCGAATATGATTTATTTTACGCAATCGAAGTCCGCCTGGACTCTCAAGCAGGATCCTATAACGCTCTACGGCAGCGGCAATTTCAGAAATAAGATTCAAGGCTTTGCTGCTGACAAGATATTGAGGCTTGTAAATTTCTTTTTTCACGGCTGATTTTAGGCTTAAATCATTCTCTTTTATTGCTTATATTATACCATATTCCCATGCTATTTTCATAATAATACAGGGCCAATTTTGGGCACATTCAAAAGTTTTTTCGGTAATTTTAATGCTGACTCTTATTGTTCTAACTATTTGCTTACGGCGTCCGCGGCGGCGGAGTGTCCATAGTGACGAAGCATCGCTATGAATATATCCTGTCCTGAGCGAAAGACGTCAAGCAGGCGTTCTCTCCGTTTAGTATCGTTCTGCCATTCGCTAAGTCCGAGATAGTAAAAAACGCGCGTCTTATCCAATATCAGTATGGGCGCAATACCGTATTTGAGGCATTCCTTAAGCATGATAAGGCGTCCTATGCGTCCGTTGCCGTCCTGAAAAGGATGGATCTTTTCGAAGCGCACATGAAATTCAGCGATATCCTCGAAAGTATGCTTGCTCTTTCCATACCAGAACAAAAGTTTTTTCATTTCCTTTTTTACCTTCTCAGGAGGCGTTGTGTCCATGCCGCCCACAGTGTTTTCAAGACGCTTGTATTCGCCTACGGAAAACCAGTCTTTACAGCTGTCGGCTGTCCCGCTTTTCAGGATCGCGTGAAGTCTTTTAACGTACGTTTCCGTCAAGGCAGACTTGGCGCTGGCTATGACGGTGTCGACCGCCCTGAAATGATTTGCGGTCTCAACTATGTCGTCGACTGAAATATCAGCATTGATCTTTCCGATCGTTTTCGTCTCGAAAATCCAACGCGTCTGAGCATGCGTGAGCCGGCTTCCCTCCATATGATTCGAGTTATAGGTGAAGTCGATCTGAAGCTGATGATAGATGCCTCCGGACAGTTTGGAGCGTCTTTCGGAATCCAAAATAGCCAAAATGGAACTTGATTCCGATTTGCTTGCGCGCTTTTTTCGCGTGGGTTTTTCGGCTCCCTCGGGGATCAGCCAGGAGCCTCGCTCAAACTTGGCGCCCTGAACGCGGCCGGAAGCGCAGTAGGAACGCACCTGTCTAGTTGATATTCCCCAACTTACGGCAATTTCATCGATCGTGGCATATCTCATTTTTATCCTCTTTGCGGAAGTTTATAATTCCATTCTCGGAAGTTTATCTCACAATAATTATATCATATTTTACAAAGATAAACTTCCGCAGATTGCATGGACACCCCCCTTGCATTTTGACCAATGTCGTGCTATAATAGTTGAAGAGTAAACAATTTCGTATTCAACTTTTTTTAACAAAGGAGGCATTATGAAAAAGACTTTCTCTTATTTCAAAAGCGCGGCGCTTTCTTATCTGGTTATCGCGCTCGTCTTGACATGCGTTCCCCTCTCAGCGGAAAACTATTGCTGCTGTGAGGAAAGTGACGAATCTGAGTTCGAATGGACTACTCCTTTTGAGAAGATCGCCGACCTAGGATACGCTGCTTACGAATATGTTCCCCTGATGCGCGGCCCGCTTCTGATCATTTCCGCACCGGCTTTGGGCACAGGCTTTGGAATGCTTGCCACAGATGGCGACTCGGTAAAAGAAAAAATATGGAAACTGCCTTGCTTTTCAGCTCTTGGTACGGGATGCGTTTTCTGTTACGGGGTGGCGCAGACATTTACATTGGGCAATCTTAAATAAGGAGGTAACTATGAAAAATACTTTGTTTCTTTTTCTAGCCGCAACGGTCGTTTGTCTTTGCCTCCCGCTCTTTGCCGAAGAATGCGATTCAAATTGCAGAACGTCTTCTGATCAACTTATGACCGCGCAAACAAACAGCGTGCCCGTCAATTGTCAAAACTCAAACACAAACAGCGTTTTCCTAAGCGAAGAGGAAAGGATGAAAAGGATCCGGAGACAGAGGTTTGTTGATGGGCTTAGCTATACTTTTTTCTGTCCTCTTTATGGATTGGAGGATGGAATCATCAATATTTCCCATAATACCGAGCATCCCCTTCAAGTCATGAATAACATGGTGCTCGCGATTCCGATGTGCACCGTGGATTACTTAATATGCGGAACGCTCAAAACAGTGACGCTGGGACATTTTTGGAACGATAATCTGATTTTTCATATAACAGGAATGAATTGCCATTTCTATTAGAGGCGGAGCGTTGGAAACAGCAACTTTCGGCCTTTACAAATGGGACGGAATTAATGTGCGTTAATAAAAAAACGGAGCGGCATATCGCCGCTCCGCCTACGCCTAATTTAATTAGCCTGTCACTTCGTTCTTTTTTGCTTCCCGCACTGCTCTACCAAAGCGCGGAAGCAGCGGAGCGCCTCGTCGCGATCCATGAAGCGCGAGGCGTCGGCGGCGTTGCCGGCATGCTTTGCCACAGACGCTTCGGGATGGTATTGAATGCCGATAAAGAAGGGCTTGTCGGTCCGCTCCACCGCCTCGATGATGTCGAGGCCGCTGGTCTTCGCGACGGCGGTCACTTTTAGCGGCGTTCCCTTTACGCTTCGCACAGCCTGGTGATGCCCGGACGGAACACGGCTGATCGTTTTGCTCCCCATTATGCTACAGAGCAGCGATGAATCGTCGGTGATCGTGACGTCGTGGGGCGCGAAATCGGGCCCGTGGTCGGCTGTCGCGTCTACGCGGTGCTCGTGGGCGTAGGGCAGATTGCGCGCCGCGAAGTAAGCGGACAGGTCCTGTATCATCTGCGCGCCGGAAACAATGGCGAGCATCTGCATGCCCCGGCAGAGGCACAATACCGGCAGCGGAGGTTCCTTCTTAAGGCACCATGTCATCAGGATGTAATCCGACACGTCGCGGCGTCCGTCGCAATTGCCTTCCGATTCGATGCCGTGCCAAGGCTCCGGCGTCTTGTACAGCGTAGGGCTTATGTCCGAACCGCCGGTGAAGACGATTCCGTCCAGATCGGCGAGCAAGCCGTCGATATTCTGTCCGGCGAGGGGATCGGATTTCAGTTTTTCGGCATACTCCTTAAGCAAGACGCCGTGCTCGTCGGTATAGCGCGGAAGCAGCAAATCTCCGTCGTATTCCATAAAGGGCGCCTTTAGAAGCGGCAGCGGCACAGGCTCGGCCCCCGCCTCGCGCACGCTTTGCAGCGCTCCGACGTAGGTGACAGCCTCGCTGTCGCCGCGCCAGGCGATCCCGATGCGAATAGGAGCGTCATTTTGCCTTGCGGCGGTGCCGCTGAGCGCGCACGACGTCAGTATGCCCAAGCCGCAGACGGCCAGGACAACAATGATCCATAATTTTGCCTGTTTCATCGCTGTTTGGTTTGTGGAAAAAATGCCGCTTTTTAGGGCGGCATTTTTTCTTTGCTCTTGCTTTAGGCTTTTACATGCCGGCTTTGATTATGACGCCGAGGCCGATGAGGAAGAGCACGAACATGGCGAAATTAAGAACGTTGGCTTTCTTGGGGGCGCCTTTGAATTCACGCCAGATCAAAATGCCCCAGAGAGCGGAGACAAGCGTCGCGCCCTGGCCGAGGCCGTAGGAGATGGCGGGTCCGGCTTTGCCGGCGGCGACTAAGTTGATGCCGTTGCCTAAGCCCCAGATCAAGCCGCCAAGGATGCCGACCAAATGGATCGGGAAGCCGCCCTTGAAGTATTCTTTCTCGGTAATGGGCTCGCCGGAGACCGGGAAGCGCATGGCGATGGCGTTGAAGATGAAGTTGGAGGCGAAGATGCCAAGGGTGAAGATGAAGAAGGCCGAGTACGGCGTCATCTTGCCGGCTTCGGGAGCGGCGGCTTCGAAGTTCATGTCCATAGTTCTCGCGACAAAGCCGTAGAAGAAGGCCATTAAAATGCCGCAGATGATGGAGAGAACGATGCCCTTGCCGATGCCTTTGCTTTGGCTGCCGCCGTCGGCGGACGCGTCGGCTTTCAGCTTATAGGCGAAAGCGTTGCAAAGGATGGCGACCACGATGAGGGCCACGCCGCCGAAAAGGAGGACGGGATTGCCCTGGGGCTTGATGACGTAGTTGACCACCACGCCGAGAACGAGGGCTAATCCGATGCCGACCGGGAAAGCGACGCTCATGCCGGCAATGGAGATGGCCGCGGCTAAAAGGATGTTGGCCGCGTTGAAGACCACGCCGCCTAAGAGGGCGGAGCCGATGTTGGCGGGAGAAGCCTGGGAAAGGTTAGTTAGGAAGCTCCATTCGCCGCCGCCGAAGGAGCCGGCGGTCAGGCCGCTTATGATGGCGAAGAGGACGACGCCTAAGACGTAGTCCCAGTAGAAGAGTTCATAGCGCCAGGTCTTGCCGGCCAGCTTCTGGGTGTTGCCCCAGCTGCCCCAGCAGAACATAGTGACGACGCAGAATACGACAGCGAGTGCGTAGTTATTGCAGTAATACATTATTTGATCTCCTTCCTAGTTGGTACAGATGATTGAGCGCCGGGGCGCGTGACGGATATGGCGGCGGCTTTCTGGGCGAAGTCGACCGCTTCGGAGCAGGACTTTCCTTCCGCGAGAGCGACGGCGAAGGCGCCGTTGAAGGTGTCGCCGGCGGCCACGCAGTCGATGGCTTTGACCTTGCGGCAGGGATAGAGTTTTTGGCAGTCGCCGCACCAACAGCCCTTGGTGCCCATCGTGATGATGACGTGCTTGACGCCGCGTTTCTTGAAGACTTCCGTGGCTTTCTGGGCGCTCTTGGCGTCGGTGACTTTGACGCCGGTCAGAAGCTCGGCTTCCGTTTCGTTGGGCGTGATCCAGTCGATCAGCTTGTAGAGGGAAGCGGGAAGCTTGCAGGCGGGGGCCGGGTTCAATATTACGGTGACTTTCGCTTTGTTGGCTGTCTTGGCCGCCCATTCGACGGTCTTGAGAGGAGTCTCAAGCTGCATGAGAAGGATGGCGGACTGCTCGATCTCTTTTTTGAAGGGCTCGACGTCCTTGGGGCAGAGCGTGCCGTTGGCGCCTAGGGCGACGGAGATGATGTTCTGGCCCTTCTGGTCAACCATGATGAGGGCGGTGCCGGAGGGCTCCTTCTTGTCGATGATGAGCCTTGGCGTTATGCCGTCCTTTTTAAGACGGGCGAGTGTGGCGCGGCCGAAGAGGTCGTCGCCCACTTTGGCGATGAAGGAGCAAGCGCCTTTCTTGCCGGAAAGTCTGGCCACGGCGACCGCCTGGTTGGCGCCTTTGCCGCCGGGATTCAAAAGGAAACGTCCGCCCAATATCGTCTCGCCGGGCACAGGGATCTTCTTTCCCGTGATGACCATGTCGGTATTGGTGGACCCTAGGACAACTATCTTTTTAGTTTTCATAAGGGTTCCCGTTTGGTTACGATTATAATAATGACGTGACTAGAACGTCAATATTGTACTACATCGGTCCTTTTTATGCAAAAAAGAAGGCCGGCAAGGTTTGCCGGCCCTCTTCAAAAGGATCCTATTTCGCGGTCAATTTCAGGCCCACTATCCCGGCGACTATCAAAAGCGCCGAAACTATGCGCAAGACGGAGGCCGGTTCACGGAACACGAATATCCCGATTAAGAATCCGCCCACCGCGCCTATCCCGGTCCAGACAGCATAAGCAGTGCCCATCGGAATAGAGCGCATGGCCAAGGAAAGCAGCCAGACGCTTAAAAACATGCCGACCGCGAAAAAAACATCAGCGGTAACGTTTTTAAAGCCATTGGACATTTTAAGGGCGACCGCCCAGACGACCTCGAAGAGCCCGGCCACTATCAGAATGAGCCAATTCATTTTTCTTCAATATTCGCTGCGGGTTCGCCCTTTTTGAAGAACTGGTCGACCCGGTTGAAGATGGCGGCAAGGAAGGCGCCCGTAATGGAGTGCCAGACGCAGGAGACGGCGCAGATGACCGCCGCGTCAGGCATAGCAGGGAAATGCTTGCCGGCCAAAACGGTGGCCATGCCGGCGTTCTGCATGCCGACTTCGATGGAGATGGTGCGGTTCTTGGATTTGGTGAACCTCATGGCTACGCCGACCAGATATCCTGTGATGTAGCCCAGGGTATTGTGGAGGAAGACAGCCAGCATAATCAGCCAGCCGGAATTCAGAAAAGCCTTGCCGTGTTTGGCGGAGACGCCGCCCACGATGAAAGCCAGGCAGATGACAGCCACGGCGGGCATGACGCCCATGAGGTTTTTATAGACATTCTTCCCGCCGAAGAAGTGGTTGAGCAGGAAGCCAAGGGTAACGGGACCTACGGTTACGATGAGGATGGACTTGAACATGCCTATGGCGTCAACGTCCACCTGTTCCTTGGCGAGGAAGAGCATTAAGAGCGGGGTCATTATCGGGGAAAGCAGGGTGCTGGCGGTCGTCATGCCGACGGAGAAAGCCAAGTCGCCCTGGCAGAGGAAGGTCATCAGGTTGCTTGAGACGCCGCCCGGGCTGCAGCCGACAAGGATGAGGCCGACGGTAAGTTCGGGACTGAGATTGAGCGCCTTGGAGACCGTGAAAGCGATCAAAGGCATCAGGGTGAACTGCGCCACTGTGCCGACAAGGATGTCCTGGGGGCGGCTGGCCAGAACTTTGAAATCTTTAACGGTCAGCGTCATGCCCATTGTGAGCATGATTAAGCCCAGGATGGCGATCTGGGTATATCCACGAACGAATGAGAAGAGATCGGGGGTAAAATAGGCCAATACGGCCGCCAGAAGGACGAACCAGGGAGTCTCCTTGACCAAAAAAGAGGAAATGCTTTTAATTGCGTTCATATTTAATAAAAAAAGGCCGGCTCTTTGAGAACCGGCCTTTTCTTGGATTAGCGGATATTAGTAGCCGTAGACCTTGGCCATGTCGTCGATGGTCTTGCATTTGATCTTGGAAGCCCAGCCAGCCTGGCCGAACTGGATCATGCGCTGTTTGCAGACTTCTTTCATGGCGTTGCGGGCCGGTTTCAGATAATCGCGGGGGTCGAATTTCTCCGGATTTTCCACGAAGACTTTCCTGATGGCGCCGGTGATGGCCAGACGGTTGTCGGTGTCGACGTTGATCTTTCTGACGCCGTGCTTGATGCCGCGCTGGATCTCTTCGACGGGCACGCCGAAGGTCGGCTTAAGGGCGCCGCCGTACTGGTTGATGATGTCCTGCAGTTCCTGAGGAACGCTGCTGGAGCCGTGCATGACCAGGTGGGTGTTGGGGAGCTTCTTGTGGATGGTCTCGATCGTGGTCATGGAGAGCACGTCGCCGGTCGGCTTCTTGGTGAACTTGTAAGCGCCGTGGCTGGTGCCGATGGCGACCGCGAGGGCGTCGACGCCGGTCTGCTTCACGAATTCGACAGCCTGATCGGGGTCGGTGAGGTGGAGTTTCAGCTGGTCTTCAGAGAGACCCGCGCCGTGGCCGTCTTCGATGCCGCCCAAGCAGCCGATCTCGCCTTCCACGGAGACGCCCAGCATATGGGCGACTTCCACGACCTTCTTGGTAACTTCAACGTTGTACTCGAAGGTGGAGGGAGTTTTGCCGTCGGCGGAGAGAGAGCCGTCCATCATGACGGACGTGAAGCTCTGGCGGATGGCGGAGAAGCAGGTGGCCGGGCTGTTGCCGTGATCCTGGTGCATGCAGACGGGGATCTCGGGATAGAGCTCGACAGCGGCCAGCATCAGGTGACGCAGATAAGCGTCCTGGGAATAGCTGCGGGCGCCGCGGGAAGCCTGGATGATGACGGGGCTCTCGGTTTCGCGGGCAGCTTCCATGATGGCCTGGATCTGTTCCATGTTGTTGACATTCAGGGCGGCTACGCCATAACCGTTTTCGGCGGCATGGTCGAGCAGGATACGCATCGGAACTAACGGCATAAGATTCTCCTAAAAATTTATGTTAATTTTGTTCGACGGGTTTGACGCTGACGTGCTTCCCGTCACGCTTATTTTCGAAAACGACGATGCCGTCAACGACGCAGAAAAGACTGTCGTCTTTGGCGCGCAGGACATTGACGCCCGGTTTGATTTTGGTGCCGCGCTGACGGACGATGATGGAGCCGCTGGTGACCAGCTGGCCGCCGTAGCACTTGGTGCCCAGACGCTGGGCGTTGCTTTCTCTACCGTTCTTAGAACTGCCAAGACCTTTCTTATGTGCCATATCTTATTCTCCTTTAACCCAGAACGGATTTGATCTCGACGAGAGTGTAGCTCTGACGATGACCGGTTTTGCGCATATAATCTTTGCGACGTTTCTTTTTCATGATGAGCAGCTTTTCGCCCTTGACTTCGCCAAGGGAAACGCCTTTGACGCTAGCGCCTTCCACGGTGGGACGGCCGACTCTGATGGCGTCGCCGTCAGCGGTCAAAAGAACTTTGTCAAAGGTAACTTCGGCGCCGGACTCGACCTCCAACTCGGGGATCTGGACCTTCATGCCTTCTTCCACGCGGAACTGCTTTCCGCCGGTTTCAATGATAGCGTACATTTATATTCTCCTAATTAATTGCTTATTCAGCCTTGGCTTCCTCAGTTTCGGGGGCCTGGGACTGCAGTTCGCCGCTGACATTGGCTTCAACCTTCACTTCCTCTTCCTTCTTGGCAGAGACGGTTTTGGCTTTGACTTCAGCGTCAACGAATTCCAGGATGCAGGTGGGGGCGTTGTCGCCGAGGCGCGTGCCGGTCTTCAGGATGCGGGTGTAGCCGCCCTGACGGCTGGCGAAACGGGGGCCCAGGACGTCGAAGAGGCGCTGGACGGTCTCTTTGCGATCCGGTCCGGAGGGACGCAGGAAGGCGATGGCCAGACGGCGGTGATGAAGCGTGCCCTTCTTGGCCAGGGTCACCATACGGTCGGCGTAGCGTCTGGCGGAGCGGGCGATGCGCAGGGTGGTTGAGATGCGGTCATTGTCGATCAGGGAAGCGACCACGTTGGACATCAGCGCGGCGCGGTGATCGGACTTACGGCCGAGTTTGTCAGTTTTCTTCTGATGACGCATAAATATATTCCTTAGATTTTATTTTCTCTTGCTTACTTCTTGCCGCCCTTGCGAACGATGCTGGCGGTGATGTCATCGTTGGTGATGAAGGCGAGGCCCCTGTCTTTCAGGGCGTCCTTGAGTTCTTCGAAGGCCTTGGGGCCGATGCCGTTGATCTTCTTGATATTGTCTTCGGTCATCTCGGCGAGTTCGCTGAAGGAAACGATGCCTTCGTTCTTGAGGATCTCGGCGGTGCGGACGGAGATGCCGCTGCCGGCGATCTGGTCTTCATCGCCTTCGGCCTCGTCGCTTTCGGCCGGCTCGGCGGTTTCCTCTTCTTCCTCGAGGTAGCCGGGATCGGTGGCGGCGGCGAAGATGCTGATGTGCTCGTTGATAAGGTCGGCGGCCTGGACGGTGGCCTGGACGGGCTCGACTCGGCCGTCGGTCCACACTTCCAGAACGAGACCGTCATAGTCGGTCTGGTTGCCTACGCGGGCGGATTCCACAGCGTATTTGACCTTCTCGATGGGAGAGAAGAGCGAGTCGATGGGAATGACGCCGACGGGCTGGTCGCTCTTTTTGTTCTTGTCGGCGGGACGGTATCCGCGGCCGACTTCCACAGTCATCTCGATCGCGAGCTTGCCGTTGGCGTCGAGGTTGCAGATGTACCAGTCGGGGTTGAGGATCTCAACGCCGGCGGGCACTTTGATACTCTTGGCGGTCACGTCGCCTTTGCCGCTGACCTTGAGCGTGCAGGTGAAAGGCTTCTTGGTAGTGACCTTGAAGAGCACTTTCTTCAGGTTGAGGATAATGTGGGTCACATCCTCAAAAACGCCCGGGACGGTGGAGAACTCGTGGTTGACGCCGTCGATCTTGACGGTGGTGATGGCCGCTCCCTCGAGAGAGGAAAGGATAACGCGGCGAAGCGCGTTGCCGAGCGTGTGGCCCCATCCGCGTTCAAGCGGGCGGATGTCCATTCTGGCGTAGGTCGCCGTCTTGGATTTTTTATCGACCACGATACCTTTAGGCATTTCAAAATTTTTCAAATTCATGGGAAGACCCCTCTAAATTCAGGTGAAACTCCAAACGCTGGAAATGAACAAATTACACGCGGCGGCGCTTGCGGGGACGGCAGCCGTTGTGGGGAACGGGCGTGGTGTCGCTGATGGAGGTGACGGTCATGCCGGCGGTCTCGAAAGCGCGCACGGCCGCTTCGCGTCCGGCGCCGGGTCCGCTGACTTTGACTTCCACTTCGCGCATGCCGTTCTGCATAGCGACGGCGGCGGCTTCGGAAGCGATCCTGGTCGCCACGAAGGCCGTGGACTTACGGGCGCCGCTGTATTTGAGTTTGCCGGCGGAGCACCAGGAGATCACATTGCCGCGGCGGTCAGCCACAGAAACGATCGTGTTGTTAAAAGAGGCCTTGATGTAGGCAATGCCCTGCGGGATGTTCTTGCTGACTTTCCGCGCGCCTTTGCGTCTTGTTGTAGCCATTTAAGATATTACTCCTGAGTTTATTTCTTATTTCTTGGGTCCGCCGCCGGCGCTCAACATGCGTTTGGGGCCTTTGCAGGTGCGGGCGTTGGTACGAGTGCGCTGTCCGCGCGTCGGCAGGTTCTTGCGATGACGCTGACCGCGGTAGCAGTTGATGGCAACGAGGCGCTTAATGTTCTGCTGGACTTCGCGGCGAAGATCGCCCTCGATCAGTCTGGCCTGAAGCGCCACGGTGATGCGCTGGATCTCGTCATTGACCAGTTCGTGGGCCCTCTTGTCGGGATCCACTTCGGCTTCCGCCAGGATCAGTTTCGCGGTGAGCGGGCCAACGCCATAGATGTACTGTAAAGCGGCTTCGATCCGCTTCTGATTAGGAATGTCTACTCCTACGATACGAGGCATAAGGTTTTTGCTCCTTTAGGATTTTTGCAATGGGTTATCCCTGGCGCTGTTTATGGCGCGGGTTGGTACAGATAACGCGAATGACCCGGTTTCTCCGGACTATGCGGCACTTTTCGCACATCAGTTTGACTGAAGAACGCACTTTCATAGTGTTTTTCCTTTATGTATTTACTTTGTTAATATTTCCGATCCATGCTCGGTGACCAAGACCGTGTTTTCGTGGTGGGCGCAGGGCAGGCCGTCTTTCGTAACAGCCGTCCAGCCGTCCTTCAAGGTCCTGACGCCGGGCTTTCCCAAGGCGATCATGGGTTCTATCGCGAGAGTCATCCCCGCTTTGAGGATGGGGCCCGTCCCCTTCTTTCCGAAGTTGGGGATGTCCGGCATCTCGTGCAATTTTCTGCCCACACCGTGGCCGACGTATTCCCTGACGACTCCGAAGCCGAACTTTTCAGCGTGGCTCTGGATGGCGTGCGAGACGTCGCCGAGGTGAATGCCCTCTTTGATGAGTCTGACGCCAGCTTCGAAGGAAGCTTCCGTCTCTTTAACGAGCTTGACGACCTCGGGCCTTACATTCCCCACCAGGTAAGTCCTGGCGGCGTCGCTGTAGAAGCCTCTTAGGACCGCGCCCGTGTCGATGCTTACGATATCTCCGTCACAGAGCATTCTGTCGCCCGGGATCCCGTGGACCACCTCTTCGTTCACCGAAGAGCAGACCGTTCCGGGAAAACCGTAAAGTCCCTTGAAGGCCGGCACAGCGCCCCTCGAGCGAATGAAATCCTCGGCTCTGCGGTCTATTTCCGCGGTGGTGACGCCGGGTACGATCCATTCCTCGATCAGCCTTAAAAGTTCGCCGGTGATGGCGCCGGAGGCGCGCATGCAGGCGATCTCTTCCTCGGACTTAACGATTATGGGAGACATTAAAGCAAAGACCTGATGGCTTCCGCCGTCTCGTTTTTGTCTACGTCGGCTTTGACGTCTTTGAGGACGCCGTTGCCTCGGTAATAGTCAATGAGCTCTGCCGTCTGGGCTTTGTAAACGCTCAGACGGTTGGTGATGGTCTCAGCCGTGTCGTCACTGCGCTGATAGACTTCACCGCCGTCAATGTCGCAGACGCCCTCAACTTTGGGCGGCTTCGATTTGACGTTGTAGATCGCTCCGCATTTGCGGCAGACGCGGCGGGTCGTCAGGCGGCCCAGGACCACTTCGTCGCTGCACATGAGATTGATCACAAGATCTATTTTCTGCCCCTTGGCGGCGAGAGCCGCGTCGAGGGCTTTGGCCTGAGCCATCGTTCTCGGGAATCCGTCGAGAAGGAAACCGTTGACGCAATCGGACTCAGAAATTCTTTCTTCCACCATTTTGCAGACCACGCTGTCGGGGACCAGTTCGCCCTTGTCCATATAGGATTTGGCTTCCAATCCGACAGGAGTGCCGTTCTTGATGGCCGCCCTGAACATGTCACCCGTAGAGATGTGCGGGATCTTGCAGGTCTCGGTCACAATACCGGCGTGAGTGCCTTTTCCGGCTCCCGGAGGTCCAAGCAAAACGACGCGCATAAAGATCAATATCTCCCTCTGAGGCGGCCCTTCTGCATGAAACCGTCATACTGGTGCATGAGAAGGTGCGCTTCGATCTGCTGCATGGTGTCGAGGACAACGCCCACGACGATCAGGATACCGGTGCCGCCCATGAAGCTGGCGATCGTCCAGTCAACATGCAGTCTGCCGGTGATAAGAGCCGGGACGACGGCGATGATGGCGAGGAAGATGGCGCCCGCGGTGGTGATGCGGAACATGCTGGCTTCCAAGAAGTCGGAGGTCGGTTTGCCAGGCCTGATGCCGGGAATGAAGGCGCCGTTCTTCTTGAAGTCATCGGCGATCTGCACGGGGTTGAACTGAATGGCCGTGTAGAAGTACGTGAAGAAGATGACCAAAGCGGCGTAAACGATCAGATATCCGGCGCTGCTGGGAGTGGCAAACTGATTGACGATGTTGCGGACCGTGTACCAATCGCCAGGAACGATCTGGGCCAGAGCCTGCGGAACGATCATGAGAGCGCCCGCGAAGATGATCGGGATGACGTTGGCCTGGTTCAGGCGCAGCGGAATGTAGGAAGTGTGGGCCGGGACCGTCTTGCCGCCGCCGGCCACCCTGCGGGCGTACTGCACCGGGATGCGGCGCTGGCCCTGGATGACCAGGATAACGGAATAGACCACGACCACGAAGAGCACTATCATCAGGATGCCGATAGCGATGCTGCCGTCAGAGCCCGGAGCGAAATGAAGCTGCCAAAGGCGCTTGAAAGCGTAGGGCATGCGGCACAATATACCGGCGGCGATGATAAGGGATATGCCGTTGCCGACGCCGCGCTGCGTGATCTGCTCGCCGAGCCACATAAGGAAGGTGGTGCCGGCCGTAAGGCAGATGATGAAGAGCGGGACGAAGAGCACGGGTGAGATCATGTTGATGCCGTTGTGGACCAGGGATCTGGCCAGAATGGCGCCCTGCACAACGCAGATGACGACCGTCAGATAACGGACGTACTGATTGATCTTGTTGCGGCCCGCTTCGCCTTCCCTGGAGAGACGCTCCAAGGAGGGAACGACGCTGGCGGCCAGCTGAATAATAATGGAGGCGGAGATGTTAGGCATGACACCAAGAGCCATGATGGTCATGTTGCCGATACCGCCGCCTGTGAACATATCCATCATGTCGAACAGGTTCTTGTTCACACCGGCGAACATTTCGCTGACTTTGGAAACGTCGACGCCGGGAGCCCAGATGCTGCCTGCCAGACGGTAAACACCAAGCATCAGGAGAGTGAAGATGATCCTCTCCCTGAGTTCCTTGATGCTGAACATGTTACTAAGCGCTTTAAACATAATGGTCCTAACTGGGCTTGATTATGAATTATTCCTGTTTTCCGTTGGAGATGGAACCGCCGGCGGCTTTGATCTTTTCCTCAGCGGCAGGGCTCCACTTGTCGGCGACGACCGTCACAGCGACGTTGATCTCACCCTTGGCGAGAACTTTAAAACGCGGAGTCTTCTTGGGAAGGATGCCGATGGCGATGAGTTCCTGGATGGTCACGGTGGAACCGGCCGGGAATCTGTTCAGATCGCTAACGTTGACCACTTCGTAGGAGATGGTGAAGTTGGCGTTGTTGAAGCCCCTGCGGGGAAGTCTGCGGTAAATCGGGGTCTGGCCGCCTTCGAAACCGATGCGGACGCCGCCGCCGGAACGGGCTTTCTGACCTTTGCTGCCGCGGCCGGCCGTTTTGCCGTTGCCGGTACCCTGGCCCTGGCCTCTTCTCTTATTCGTGCGCTTGGCGCCCGGAAAAGCTTTTAAATCGTTGATCTGCATAATCTATTTCCTTATTCAGCAGCCGGAGTCTCCGGAGCTTCATTTTCCTTATTCTTTCCACGCAAACCGCGGCGGGCCTTGACCTCTTCCGTGGTGGTCATCATCTGCAAAGCGGTGAGGGTAGCCTTAGCCATGTTGATGGGGTTGTTGGAGCCCATGGATTTGCTAAGGATGTCCTTCACGCCGACAGCCTCCAGGACCGCGCGGACCGCGCCGCCGGCGATGACGCCGGTACCGGTCGTGGCGGGCTTAAGGAAGACTTTGCCGGCTTTGAACTTGCCGGTGGCGGCGAACGGGATGGTCGTGTTGTAGAGCTTCACTTCGACGACGTTCTTGCGGCCGTCATTGTAAGCTTTGCTGATGGCGTCGGTAGTCTCGTTGGCTTTACCGAATCCCAATCCAACATGGCCTTTGCCGTCGCCAACGACGACCAAAGCGCTGAAACTGTTGCGGCGACCGCCTTTTACGGTCTTGGAAGTGCGGTTGACCTTAATGACGTTCTCGATCTCGAACGTATCCGCGGACTTCTCTTCTCTGAATCTTGCCACTTAAAGTACTCCTCGTATATTGACTTAAAATTGCAAACCGGCTTCGCGGGCGGCGTCAGCCAGAGCTTTGACTTTGCCGTGATACTTGAATCCGGCGCGGTCGAAGACCACCGCGGTGATGTTTTTGGCTTTAGCGGCCTCGGCCACCATCTTGCCGACTTCTTTGGCGGCGGCGATGTTGGAGCGGCTGCCCTCGGCGGTGTAATTCTTGCCGGCGCTGGTGGCGCTGGCCAGAACTTTGCCTTCGGAATCGTCGATGACCTGGGCATAGATGTAGCGCAGGGTGCAGTTCACATGCAGACGGGGACGTTCGACGGTGCCGACGACGCGCTGACGCATGCTGCGATGACGTCTCTTGCGCGGAGTAAGATCTTTGCGTTTAGCTGTGTATTTCATATTGTTATCCTCTCAAATCCTTACTTGCCAGCCACGGACTTGCCGGCTTTGCGGCGAATGTTCTCGCCGGCGTAGCGAATGCCCTTGCCGCCGTAGGGTTCGGGCGGGCAGATGCTGCGGATCTTGGCGGCGATGACGCCGATTTGGTCCAGGGAGACGCCGGTGAGGTTGATCTTGGTGTTCTGATCGACGGCGCAGGTTATTCCCTTCGGGATCTCGACCTCGGCGGGTTTGGTCCAGCCGATGTAGAGATAGAGCTTGTTGGCCTTGACCTCGGCGCGATAACCGACGCCGACCATTTCGAGGCCTTTGGAGTAACCGTCTTTGACGCCGGATATCATGTTGACCAGCGTAGCGCGGACCGTGCCGTGCATTTCGCAAAGATGACGCTCTTCGCTTTCCCTTGAGACGCTCACGTTGGAGCCGTCCACGGTCACGGTAATGCCCTGGGGAAGAGGCATGCTGACCTCACCCTTCTGACCTTTGACGGTGACCTTGCCGGTCTCGGCCGTCACGGTCACGCCCTGGGGCACCGTAATAGTTTTTCTTCCGATTCGTGACATTTTCTTTTATATTTGGGTTTCGCGGTTCCCCGCTTTGATTACCAGATTTCCACTAAGAGCTCGCCGCCCACGTTGCGCTTCTTGGCTTCCTTGCTCGTTATGACGCCTTCCGGAGTGGAGACGATCATAAGACCGAGGCCGCCTCTGACCAGCTTCATTTCGGAAGCGGCCGCGTAACGGCGCAGACCGGGCTTAGAGACGCGCTTGATATGCTGAATGACCGGTTCGTGACGGAAATAACGGATATAGACGCGGAGAGTCGGGATGGGAGCATCCTCCACGGGCTGATAGCCGCTGATGAAACCTTCCGCCTTCAGAACTTCCAGAATGCTGACTTTGAGCTTGGAAGCGGGGACGTCGACGCTGCGATGCTTAGCCATGCACGCGTTTCTGATGCGCGCGAGAAGATCGCCGATCGGGTCTGACATTGCCATACTTAACTCCTGATATATTGAATTAGCTTGTTTTCAGAAAAATTACCAGCTGGACTTGACCACGCCGGGGATAGCGCCGTTGCCCGCCAGTTCGCGGAAACAAATACGGCAAAGCTGGAACTTACGCATATACCCGCGGCGACGGCCGCATCTCTGACAGCGGTTGTAGCCTCTGCAACTGAACTTCGGGGTCCTTTTCTGCTTCTGTATCAATGATGTTTTAGCCACTTTGAGAACCTTTATTTAGCGTTAGTGTTTTTCACGAAAGGCATACCGAATTCCTTCAGCATGGCTTTGCAGTCAGCGTCGGAGTTGGTGCTGGTGACGAACGTAATATTCATGCCCTGCTGGCGTTTCACTTTGTCCGGGTTGATCTCGGGGAAGACCAGCTGGTCGTTAAGGCCGAAGGAGAAATTGCCGTTGCCGTCGAAGCCCTTGGCGGAGATGCCGCGGAAGTCGCGGATGCGGGGCAGGGCGATGCAGATGAGTCTTTCAAGGAACTCATACATGCGGGCGCCGCGCAGGGTGACTTTGCAGCCGACCTGGTTGCCTTCTCTCAGCTTGAAGTTGGAGACGGACTTCGTGGCTTTGGTGATGACGGGCTTCTGGCCGGTGATGATGGCCAGGTCCGCGGCGGCGTTCTGAACGTGGGCCGCGTCCTCAGTAGCGATGCCGACGCCCATGCTCACCACGATCTTCACGAGTTTCGGGACGAGGTGGACGTTATCCTTTTTGAGTTCCTTGAACAGCTTGGCCTTGATCTCGTCGTTGTAGAGCGCCATGAAACGCGGCGTCACTTTTTCGGCGGGGGCACTGGCCTTGGCTTCCGGAGCTTCTTTCTTAGCTTTTGCGCACATTTTTTATCTTTCCTTTATGCTTACCTTGCTTATTCGTTCGAGCCGGAGCTCACGAGCTTCACGTTCGAGATGTGGATGGGAGCCTCTTTGTCGACGATGCCGCCCTTCTGGGCTTCGCTGCGGGCCTTGACGTGGCGCTTCTGGAGCTTCACGCCCTCCACCTTCACGGTGCAGTTATCGCAACCGGCGTTCTTGACGCTGAGGACTTTGCCTTCCTTGCCTTTGCCGTTGCCGGAGATAACTTTGACGATGTCACCTTTTTTGATACCCATAAAATTACCTTCCTTACACAACTTCCGGGGCTAAAGAGACGATCTTCGTAAACTTCTTCTCGCGCAGTTCCCTGGCCACGGGCCCGAAGATACGGGTGCCTTTAGGATCTTTATCCTTGGCGAGGATGACGAGAGCGTTGTTGTCGAAACGAAGCTTGGAGCCGTCTTTGCGTTTGATGATGTTTTTCGTGCGGACGATGACGCCTTTCACCACTTCGCCTTTCTTGACGGGGCTGTTGGGGTCGGCGGCCTTGACGGAGCAGACGATGATGTCGCCTACCTGGGCGTAATGACGCTTAGTACCGCCGAGGACTCGGATGCACATGACTTCGCGGGCGCCCGTGTTGTCGGCGACTACCAGTCTGGTTTGCTGCTGAATCATAATCTAGTACTCCTTACTGCTGTTCGGAAGCGTTCAGAGTGGCGCGCTCAACGATCTCAAGGAGACGCCAACGTTTGGTTTTGCTAATAGGACGGCACTCTTCGATCTTGACGGTGTCGCCGAGACGAGCTTCATTCTTCTCGTCGTGAACGTAGTACTTCTTGACCAGGCGCACCATCTTGCTGTACAAGACGTGCGGCGCACGGCGTTCGACGCGCACCACGAGGGATTTGTCTCCCTTATCGCTTATGACCACGCCCTGGCGGATCTTTCTGCTGCTATCAATTTTGTTTTCCATTATCTGGTTTCCGATTTATGTCGTTACTGCGACTTTTTATTCTTTTCAGTGATGACGGTCTTGACCTGAGCGATCGCGCGGCGATTCTGCTTCAGTTCGTGGGTGGTCGTCAGCTGCTTAATAGCTTTCTTGTTGCGAAGCTCGAAGCTTTCCTTCTGCAGACGGGAGAGTTCTTTCTCCAGCTGGTCCACTTCCAGATTGCGGATCTCGTTAGCTTTCTTCATCGTTTCCTCCTTAGATTACATGTCTCGCGACGAAGCGCGTGCGGATGGAGAGTTTCGCGGCGGCCAGGCAGAGAGCCTCTTTGGCGACGGCTTCCGTGACGCCTTCGATCTCGAACATGACTTTGCCCGGACGGACGACGGCGACCCAGCCCTCGGTGGCGCCTTTGCCTTTGCCCTGACGGGTCTCGGCGGGTTTCTTGCTGTAGGGTTTGTCGGGGAACGAGCGGATCCAGACTTTGCCGCGTCTCTTCATGTGACGGGTGATGGCGACACGGGCCGCCTCGATCTGGATGGCTGTGACCCAGCCTCTGTCCAGGGCCTGAAGGCCGTATTCACCGAAAGCGACTTCCGTTCCGCCCTTGGCGAGACCGGCGCGCGACATGCGCTGCTGCTTTCTGAACTTAACTCTTTTCGGTTGTAAAGCCATAATCTATCTTCCTTTCAATATTTGCTTTTATTTGGCTTTCTCGGGGCGGGGAGCTCTGGGGCCGCGGGGCGCTCTGGGCTTGGAGGGACGGCGTTCCGCCTTCTCTTCCAGGGCTTTGTCGTTGCGGGAGATCCAGACCTTGCAGCCGATGGCGCCGTAGGTCGTGCGGGCTTCAGCGAAACCGAAGTCGATGTCCGCTCTCAGGGTGTGAAGGGGCACTTTGCCGACGCGGATGGACTCGGTGCGGGCGATCTCAGCGCCGCCAAGACGGCCGCTCACGACGATACGGATGCCGAGGGCGCCCATATCCATGGCGAGCTGGGAGCTGCGCTTAAGGACGCGCTTGTAGCTAGCGCGCTTCTCGAGCTGCTGGGCGACGCCTTCCGCCACGAGCTGGGCTTCCAGTTCCGGGCGCTTGATCTCTTCGATCTCAATGTAGATGTCGCGCTTGGTGAACTGCTTCAGTTCATCGCGCAGCTTGTTGATGTCGCCGCCTTTCGTGCCGATGACCAGACCCGGACGGGCCGTGTAAACGGTCACGCGGATACGGTCGGTGACGCGCTCGATCTTAACGTGAGCAACGCCGGAAGCGTACAGTTTACGCTTCACGAAATCGCGGATCTTCAGATCCTCTATCAGCATGGCGCCAAACTCTTTACTTGGCGCGTACCACTTCGACTGCCAGTCGCGGTTAAGAGCGATGCGCAGACCTATCGGATTTACTTTTTGTCCCACTGGATTTAACTCCGGTTCTCTCTGTTTTTGCGGTGTTTATTTACCGAAATAGTGACAGAGATTATACCATTATGGCCCCTGGAAATCAAGGACCGGTTTTCTTAGATTTTTAGCGCTCGTCCGTCACCGTCACGGTGATGTGGCTAGTGCGTTTGATGATCCTGTTCGCACGGCCTCTGGAGGCCGGACGAAAACGTTTCATGGTCGGTCCGCCGTCGACCGTCGCGGATTTCACGACGAGGTCTTCAGGCAGAATAGAGGCGCCGGCGTTGGCCACGGCGGACTTGAGGACCTTCACCACGAGACGGGAAGCCTTTTTCGGCGTCGCGTCAAGGATGCGGAGAGCCTCAGGAACGGCCTTTTTGGAGATCAGGTTAGTGACCAGGCGCGCCTTGGTTGGTGATATTCTCACCGTCTTAGCAATTGCTTTCGCTTCCATGTGTCTATTTTCCTTCTTTAACTAATTTCGGTATTATTCACCGGGCTTCTTACCCTTGCTGCCGCTGTGCTGGCGGAACGTGCGAGTCGGCGCGAATTCGCCGAGCTTATGCCCCACCATGTTCTCCGTAATGAAGACTGACACATGCTTTCTGCCATCGTGGACCAGGAATGTGTGTCCCACGAATTCCGGGGTTACCATCGAACGGCGGGACCAGGTCTTGATAGGTCTGTGTTCGCCGCTCTCGGTCAAACGCTGGATCTTGACCAGCAGTTTGTCTTCGACATAAGGTCCTTTTTTAATTGATCGAGCCATAGCCTTTCGTCCGTCGTTTTATAATGTAATCGCTTCTCTTGGAGCGCGTTCTGGTCTTGCGTCCCAAACTCCTCTTGCCCCAGGGCGTAGTCGGATGACCGCCGCTGGCTCTGCCTTCGCCGCCGCCCATCGGGTGGTCGATCGGGTTCATGGCAACGCCTCGTACGCTCGGCCTGATGCCGCGCCAGCGGTTGCGGCCGGCCTTACCAAGGGAGACCTTCTCATGGTCTCTGTTGCCGACCACGCCGATAGTGGCGCGCGCTTCCAGGGGGATCAGACGGACTTCGCCGCTGCCCATGCGAACGTGAGCGAACTTGCCTTCCTTCGCCATCAGGGTCGCGAAACAACCGGCGCTGCGCACCAGTTTGCCGCCCTGACCGGGGATCAGTTCGATGTTGTGGATCTGGGTGCCCAAAGGAATGCGGGAAAGCGGCATGGTGTTGCCGACGTTGAATTCGCACTCGTCGCCGGACATGATCGTGTTGCCGACCGCGATGCCTTCCGGGGCAATGATGTAACGCTTTTCGCCGTCCTTATAGTTGATGAGGGCGATGTGAGCCGTACGATAAGGATCGTATTCGATACGCGCGACGGTGCCGGGGATGCCGTCTTTGTCGCGCTTGAAGTCGATCAGACGATACAAGCGTTTGTGGTGACCGCCCTGGTGTCTCATTGAGACGTGTCCGTAGGCGTCACGACCCGCATGGCTTTTCAGTTTGACCACAAGACTCTGCTCGGGGCCCTCTTTGTAGAGGTCCTCGCGCGAGATGTTGGACATGTGGCGCCTTGAGGGGGTTGTGGGTTTGTATTTTTTGATTGCCATAATTCTAATTTAGTTCCTAACTGTGAAGCCAACTTTTACGTCAAGCTGATGGAATTGCCGGAAGCGAGGCGCACGATGGCGCGGCGGTATCCGGGAACATAGCCGATCTTGAGGCCGCGGCGGCGTTCTTTGCCGACTCGGTTAAGGATCTGCACTTCCTCTACTTTGACCTGGTAAAGCGCCTCAACGGCGGCCTTGACCTCGATCTTATTGGCGTCAGCAGCCACTTTGAAGATGTACTGGTTGGCGGTCTCGGCGAGGAAGGTCCCCTTTTCCGAGATGATCTGGCTCTTGATTATTTCAGAGGGATTCTTCATTTTTCCTCCTTAATATTCTGGCTGGCCAGGAAACGCTCTTCCAGGACTTTGTAGGCGGCCTCGGAGAGGACCACCTCGGTGGCGTTCACGAGATCAAAAACGTTCACCCGGTCGGTGATGACGAAGAGCGCGTTCTCGATGTTGCGGGTGGACAGGCAGGCGTATTCGTCGCCGGGCAGTCCGACCAGCATCAGTTTGCGGGACTCGAGGGCTTTCTTGAGGCCGGCCATGACTTTCGTCTGGGGCTTCTCGAAATTCCAATCGGAGATCACGGAAACGGAGCCGTCGCGCATCATCTGGGCGATCGTGCCGTAAAGGGCGATGCGGCGCTGCTTCTTGTTTATCTTCAGTTCATAGCTTCTGGGATGAGGGCCGTGGGCGATGCCGCCGCCGCGCCTCACAGGGGAAGCGAAATAACCGGCGCGGGCATTGCCGGTGCCTTTCTGACGGAAAGGTTTCTTCTTCGTGAGGTTCACTTCAGACTTGGTCAGCGTAGAGGCGTTGCCCTGACGCTTGTTGGCCAGCTGAGCGACCACACAGTCATGCACGAGTTCGGGATTGTAGGGGAAGTTCATGAAAGTATCATTGACTTCCACAGTGCCCGTCTTCTCGCCCGCGATGTTAATCTTTGTTAATGATGCCATTTATTATAGTTCCTTTTTATTTCTGAACCTTGGCTTTAACGCCCGGGCGGACGATCACGAGACCGGTCTTGGGGCCCGGAACAGCGCCGCGGATGGCGATCAGATTCTCATTGGCATCGATCGTCTCAACCGTCAGGCTCTGGACAGTAACGCGCTCATTGCCCATCTGACCGGGCATGCCGCGCAGTTTGAAAACACGTGAAGGATACGCGCTTGAGCTGATACCGCCGGTGGAACGGTGGAACATGGAGCCGTGAGCGTCGCCGCCGCCATGGTGATGGTGGCGCTTGATGACGCCCTGGTAGCCCATACCGCGGGAGGTGCCGATCACGTCGACCGTCTGGCCGACCGTGAACTGTTCCACGCCGATGGTCTGACCGACTTCGTAGTCGTCCAGGTTTTCCACGCGCATATCGCGGCAGAAGCGGTAAGCCTGGGCCTGGCCGGCCTTCTTGGCGTGGCCGAGCTGGGGCTTCTTCGCGGCTTTATCCTTTATCGGTTCAAATCCAAGCTGCACTGCGTTCACGCCGCCGTTCTTTTCGGCAGGTTTCTTCTGCAACACGACGCAGGGTCCGGCCTGAACGACGGTCACGGCCACGGCCGTTCCGTCTTCGCGGTAGACTTGCGTCATTCCTATCTTTCTTCCAAGCAGCATTGCTTTTCCTCTATTATTACTTCTTCAAATGAGAGCGCTCTATTAGAGCACCTTGATCTGGATGTCAACACCGGCGGGCAGATTCAGCTTCTTCAAGCCGTCAACTGTCTTGGCAGTCGGGCAGACGATGTCGATGAGGCGGTTATGAGTCCTCTGTTCGAACTGTTCGCGGCTCTTCTTATTGACGTGCGGGCTGCGGTTCACGGTGTATTTTTCAATCTGCGTCGGCAGAGGGATGGGGCCCGTAACGAGGGCCCCCGTGCTCTTTGCCGTCTCGACGATATCCTGCGTGGAAGCGTCAAGCACGCGATGGTCATACGCGCGCAGTTTGATCCTAATGCGCTGTTCGTCAGACATTATTATTTCCTAATTACTAATTATTCTTTGATCTCGGTAACCTGACCGGAACCGACGGTGTGGCCGCCTTCGCGGATAGCGAACTTAAGACCCTTCTCCATGGCGATCGGGGTGATCAGTTCGACGTTGATCGTCACGTGGTCGCCAGGCATGACCATCTCGACGCCCTCGGGGAGCTCGATGGAACCGGTTACGTCAGTCGTGCGGAAGTAGAACTGCGGACGATAGCCTTTGAAGAACGGGGTATGACGTCCACCCTCTTCCTTGGTCAGGATGTACACTTCACCGATGAACTTGGTGTGGGGGTGAATGGAACCGGGCTTAGCAACGACCTGGCCGCGCATAATGGCGTCCTTGTCAATGCCGCGGAGAAGCAGACCGACGTTGTCGCCAGCCTGGCCTTCTTCAAGCTGCTTTCTGAACATTTCAACGCCCGTGACGGTGGATTTCTGGGTCTCGCGGAGACCGAGGATCTCAACTTCGTCACCAACGTGGACGACGCCCTGCTCGATACGGCCGGTAGCGACGGTGCCGCGGCCGGAGATGGAGAAGACGTCCTCAACAGCCATCAGGAACGGCTTGTCGGTCAGACGCTGGGGCTCAGGAATATAGGTGTCGAGGGCGTGGACCAGATCCATGATGCTCTGGACGTACTTCGGATCGCCTTCGATGGCCTTAAGAGCGGAACCGCGGATGATGGGGATCTCGTCGCCCGGGAAGTCGTACTTGGTCAGGAGCTCTCTGAGTTCCATTTCGACGAGTTCGAGAAGCTCGGGATCGTCGACCAGGTCAACTTTGTTCAAGAAAACAACGATGGCGGGGACGCCGACCTGACGGGCAAGCAGGATGTGCTCGCGGGTCTGGGGCATGGGGCCGTCATCAGCGGCAACAACCAGAATAGAGCCGTCCATCTGAGCGGCGCCGGTGATCATGTTCTTGATGTAGTCGGCGTGCCCCGGGCAGTCGATGTGGGCATAGTGACGGGTCTCGCTCTCGTACTCGACGTGGGAGGTGGCGATCGTCAGGGTTTTGCTTTCGTTACGGAAGCCCTGGGAGGCGGAAGCCTTGGTGACTTCAGAGTAGGGCACGAATTTGGACAGACCTTTCTCAGCCAAAACTTTCGTCAAGGCAGCGGTGGTCGTGGATTTGCCGTGGTCGATGTGACCGATCGTACCGACGTTCACGTGGGGCTTAGTTCTGTTGTAAGTTTCCTTAGCCATAAAATTTCTCCAATGGTTTGGATTATGTAATGAATTAAAAAAATTTTTTATATGTTGTTAACCACATATTTTCACTTCTGACAAGACATCCATCTATTCGGTGTCTAGATCTTCGTTAGCGTCTGCATCTATTCGCGACGCGTATGAGGTATGTTTTTTTCAGCACCGTAGAAAATGCTTTCCGCGCTTTTTTACGATGGGTGAGAACAATGATATCAGAAAGGGTGTTTAAAATCAACCACCGCTTTCAGAGTCCTCTCCCCTACCTAATATAACTATTTGGTTTTCAGTAAGCTAACACACATAAAAGGCCTGTGAAAAAGCCGTTCAAAAGACCCGTTTTTCGCTTTGCGGAACCGCTTCCGCTTATGCTACAATATTCTCAAATGAACCCGAGAACGCAAAGTTTGAGAGAAGCCGTCCGCAACGGTTATTACCACCGGTTCCGGCGCGCAATCTCCTCCTCCGAGATCGCAAACGATCTGGATGCCCGATCGGTGGGCCTGAGCCTGAACGCCCGCGGCCGCCTCGTCTACGAGTATATCCTGGAAAGGGAGACCCCGCTGGTCTTCCCCGGGGAAAGGATCATCTTCACCAGGACCATAGAAGGCAACCTAGAGTTTCCCATGGCCGGCCTGGACGGGACCAGGCACACCGACGTGATAGAAAACCTGACCCCGGATTGGTCTCTTCTCCTAAAAGAAGGTCTCCTCGGCCGCAGAGCCGCCTGCCAAAAAGCTTTGGAAAAGAAAAGTGCCGATCCCGAGGCGGTCGATTTCTTAACCAACGCCATCGCGGCCATAGACGCCGTGGCAAGCTTTGCCAAACGTTACTCATTAGCCGCCGAAGAACCACTTCAGCGCGCCCTTTTGGAAAAAGTCCCCCTCTCTCCCGCGGAAAGTTTCCACGAAGCCCTGCAGTCCCTTCGCTTCATATCCTCCGTGATCAGATCGGCGGGCGGCCAGCACATAGGTTTCGGCCGCTTCGACCAATATATGTGGCCGTATCTAAAATCTGACCTGGAGACAGGCGTTCTCACAAAAGACGAGGCCTTTGAGCTTCTGGAGGAGTTCTTCATTTCCCTCTCCAGGGACGCCGACCTTTACAAAGGCGTTCAGTTGGGCGACAACGGACAGAGTATGATGCTGGGCGGCTGCGACAGGTTAGGAAAACCTGCCGTGAATCCCCTGACCTACATGTGCCTCGAGGCCTCGGAGGATATCGGGCTTATCGACCCCAAGATCAACCTGAGGGTGGATTCAAATACTCCGGACGACCTTCTCATGGCCGCCGCCAAATTGACGCGCAGAGGCCTGGGCTTCCCCCAATACAGCAACGACGAAGTGGTGATAGATAGTCTGGTGCGCTTCGGCTACGACCTCGAGGCCGCCAGGAACTACACCGTCGCGGCCTGCTGGGAGTTCGTGGTGGAGGACGGCCGGGACACGCCGAACCTCTTCGCCATGAATTTCCCCCTGGCCGCCGACCGCGCCATCAGATCCGGGCTCAAAGCAGGCGATGATTTCGACGGCATAATGAAACGCCTGGAAGAGGCCTTCGAAGAACAGGCGAAAGGCTTCAGGCGCGTCTGCGAAAGAGCGTGGTATTTCCTTCCCGATCCCATCCTTTCCCTCTTTTCCAAAAACACGCTCGCAAAAGGGCGCGACCTGAACAACGGCGGCGGAAGCCACTACCACTACGGCTGCCACGGCTGCGGCTCCGCCAACGCCGCCGACGCCCTGGCGGCGGTCAAATACCTTATCTTCGAGAAAAAGCAAGTTCCCCCCGAAAGACTCCTGGCCGCCTTGGAAAGCGACTACGAGAACGACGAGGAGCTGAGGCAAATGATAAAAGACGTCCCCCACAAGGTCGGCAACAACGACGATTACGCCGATTCCCTCATGAAACGCCTGTTCGAGATCTTTGCCGACACCTTGTCAAAGATAGAGGACAACGGCCGCGGCGGCCGCATAAGGCCGGGCACCGGCTCCGCCCAGCACTATGTTCTCATGACCGAGAAAAAGGAAGGCCAGAAACTGAAAGCCACTGCCGACGGCCGCAAATACGGCGACTTCATCGGCTCCAGCCTCGCCCCTTCCCCCGGCGTCAAAGTCCGGGGAGCGATCAGCGAGCTTGAGACCTATGGCAAAATAGACTACGGACCTCTCTGCAACGGCGGCCCCATCACGCTGGAGCTATCGGATGCCTACTTCAGGAACGAGGAAGCCCTTCAAAAAGTCGTCAAGCTTATCCAGGCCTTCGTCAAGCTCGGATGCCAGCAGCTGCAATTGAACACCCTGAACCCCGACAAACTTCGCGACGCCCAGGTACACCCTGAAAACTACCGCGACCTCATAGTCCGCGTCTGGGGCTGGAGCGGCTATTTCGTGGAACTTTCAAAGCCCTACCAGGATCAGATCATCGGGCGCCAGGCTTTCGGCGCGTAATTATGCAGGGCCTTGTATTCGACATAGCGGAAGCTTCCATCCACGACGGTCCCGGGCTCAGAATAACCGTTTTCCTGAAAGGCTGCCCCCTGCGCTGCAGATGGTGCCACAGTCCGGAAGGCCAGTCCCCCGCTCCCGAACTTCTGACTTTTCCCGGCGGACAAAGGCTGGCGGGAGAGGTTTGGAGCCCGCGAAAACTGGCGGAATATCTCCTGGACAAAAAAGACCTTCTGGACGGCGTGACTTTTTCCGGAGGCGAGCCCCTTTCGCAGGCCGACTTTCTCCTGGAAGTCCTGGACCTCACCAAAAACGCTCTCCCATCCATAATCGACACCTCCTGTCACGGCGATTACCAAAAGCTGAAAACCCTGGCGGAAAAAGCCGAAAGTTTGCACGTCGGACTGAAAGTGCTGGATAATGAAAAAGCCAGACATTGGACCGGACAAGGCTCCGCGCTCATCCTCGAAAACATCAGGCGCCTCGACAAAGAATGCGCGACGCCCTACTGTTTCAGGCTGCCCCTAATTCCGAACGTGACCGACAGTGAAGAAAACCTGACCGCCGTGGCAAACTTGGCCAAAGAACTCAAAAATCTCACCTCAGTGGATTTTCTCCCCTACAATCCAGCTTCCGGCGGCAAATACGCGGCCTGCGGCCGCGCCTTTGATCCGGGCTTTGACGAAAACGCTCCAACCCTTCTGGATCTCGCAGCCTTCCGAAAGCTCTGCCCCGTTGAGGCCCGCGTTTTGGAATAAAAAAAGGCCGCGGTTTGACCGCGGCCTTTTTTCCAAAACAGACGTCAGCTATTCTTCTATTTGCATGAAGACACGGAAGCCTCTAGAGTTAGCGGTTGAGACTTTGGTCTGGAAGGAGCGGGAAGCAGAGCGGCAATCAATAGGGTTGCTTGAGAAAAAGCCGCCGCGGACTGTCAAATAATTGGATGAGGTCTGCCCCACTTGGTCAGTCACAGGTTCAGTACCGTTGTAAGGGCTGATAAAGTCGCGGCAATATTCACAGACGTTGCCGTGCATGTCGTAGAGACCCCAGCCGTTGGGACGATAGAGGCCTACGACTGTGTGTTCATAGTATTGATATCCGCCTTGTGGGAAATTTTTATTGTAGCCATAACGGCCGACCTCGTTCATTTTCAGATCTTCAGTTCCCCCGTTCGTCAGATTTTCCCCGTCGTTCAGATCCGTATCCGTTCCGGCCCGGCAGGCGTATTCCCACTGCGCCTCGGTCGGCAGTCCGAAAGTCAGGCCGGTCCTTTCGTTCAGAAGCGCGAAGAAGCCGCCTTCGCCCGTGATGGTGTTGTAGCTGATGCCTTCCACCGGCCTGTTGTCACCTTTGAAATTTGAGGGGTCCGTTCCGGTGATAAGCTGGTACTGTTTCTGCGTCACCTCAAAGACGCCGACGTAGAAGGCCTTCGTCAAAGTGACTTCATGCTTTACACAGTCCTTGGAGTCCCTGTGAGGTGAGACAGCATCCGTCGGCGTGCCCATATAGAAAGTTCCCGCCTCGATGCGCTTCAGAGCCAGCTTGGTGGTCTTGTATTCTTCCGTCCAGCCGCCCGTGGGTTCTTCAGGGGAATAGCTGACGGAACCGTCGGTAAGGTCGATGGTCATGAAAGTTTTCGGAGGAGGCGGAACGACCTCGGCCACGACTTTCACCATCATGCTTTCGCTTCCGATCTCATCAAAGTCCGGTCCTGGGGTCCAGTAGGTTTTGTGCTTGCCGTTGCCGCTAACCGTTCCTTCCGTTCCTTCGCCTGAAAGCGTTCCGTATTCGGAGAGCTTGTAGAAGGTAGATCCGTTGTCCGGAGTGCAGAAGAAGTCAACGGTGAATTCGTCGTTCTCATCCGATTCCAGCGTGTAATTGACAACTACCGTTCTTTCGAAGGGGAAGAGCTGCTGGGCCGTAACTTCGCCAACTACGCCTTCCGCCCTGGCGCTGAAGGCGCCAATCATAGCGAAAGCAACAATGACGGAAACAAGGCTTCTCACGCGTTTCCTGAGGAAAAGGAAGCCTATGATGCCGAAGAGGAGAAAAACTGCCGGTTCGGGCACGATCTTGATGGTATGAAAGTAATATTTGCCTACCGGGCTTGACTTGATCCATGCCGAAAGCATGTAGGTGTGGCCGGCGGGCAGATTCCTATATTCCTGCTGATAGTAATCCCAGCAGAAAGTGCCGTCTTCAAAGGGCGCCGTCAAAGTGAAGAGAACTTCCTCCCAGACAGGGTTGTCCAGATCCTGCACTTTGATGGTGACTGACTCGGGTTCGCCGTCCGCCAGATCTTCGCTGTAATAGATGGGGTCGGTGGATTTCAATAAAACGGTCTGCTCCATTTCCGCTTTGGTGCGGAAAGAGAAGGGATTCGACAGGGCTTCGTCGCAAAAAGAGCTGATTGCAAAGAGCGCCGCGAATAGCGTTAAAACGATGCTTTTTTTCATTTTGGTTTTTGGTGTTTGGCGTTTAGTATATGCTGTTGCCGAAACTGTCCTGGGCAACGAAGGCCGGGAAATCGACGACTTTCAATTTCCTCACGGCTTCCGTGCCAAGGTCAGGATAGGCGATGATCTCGCATTCGACTATGCTTTTGCCCAAAAGGGCGCCGCAGCCTCCCGGCGCGGCGAAATAGACCGCTCCGTATTTTTTTATGAGTTCGGGGACGTTCCCCTTCCTCGCCCCTTTGCCGATCATGCCGAGTATTCCCGCTTTCAGCAAGGGTTCGACATAGGGGTCCATACGATAAGCGGTCGTAGGGCCGGCTGAGCCGATGACAGCACCAGGGGCCGCCGGCGTCGGGCCGGTGTAATAGATGGTGGCTCCTTCCGGAGGGAAAGGAAGCGCTTCGCCTCTCTCCAAGGCTTCAACGAGCCTTTTGTGAGCGGCGTCTCTCGCGGTGTACAAAGTGCCGGAGAGCAGAACATACTCTCCGGCTCTAAGATCTCCCGCGATATCCTTCGTAAGGGGAAGCTCTATTTTCCTAGGAGACGTCATTCCTTAGCTTCGGATCCCTCGCCGGACTCTTCGGCATTGGCTTTCTGCTCTTCAATTCTCTTCTGCATGGCGGCCTGCATCGCTTCCATTCTCTTTAAGTTTTCGCTCAGCTCCTTGGCCAGGTCGGTCTCGGGATCGACGTCGATGGCTTTCTTTATGGCCTCCTTGGCCTTGGCTTCGTCTCTGGCTTCCATGTAGGCCTGGGCCTGCATGACAAGGGCTTTCTGCAAAGAGGCGGGATCGGGGTTGTACTGCTCGATGGCTTTCTCGATGGCCGCGGCCATTTCGGCAGGATTGCCGCGCAGAGCGTACAGCTGGGACTGCGTCACGGTCTTGTTGAATGGATCAAGCTCGTTGAGGCGGGTCTTGAACTGTTCCGTGGCTTCCTCGTTGCCGCACATTTCGATGCACTTGTTGAAGTTTTCCTTGGCGCCTTCGATGTCGTCGAAGAGGACCTGGATCTCGGCCTTGACACTGGTCAGCATGATCTTGTTGTTCATGTCTTCCTCGGTCTCAAGCCTTTTGTCGAGAGCCTGGATCGCTTCGTCTTTCTTGTCGTCGATGACCATCTGGTTGACGTTCTCCATCAGTTCCTCGACTTCCTGGGCGCTGCGCGTCTCTTTGATCATCTCGGCGATCTCGGATTCAGGCGCGGCTTCCACGGCCTTGTCAAGATATTCCTGGGCTTTCTCGTCTTCCTGGACGGTGATGTAAGCGAAGGCCATCTTCATCAAGACTTCCTGCTTCTTCTCGCCTTCCAAGGAGAAGGAGTTGATCACAGCCTCGTAATCGGCCACAGCCTGCTGGGCCTTTTCCGGAGTAGCCTCGGAGGGATCGTATCCGGGGCCGATCTTGTACTGTTCGTCGATCTCGGCAAGGCGCTGCTTGATCTTTTCTTCCCTTTCCAAAGCTCTGGAGATCTCGGGGCTCTTTTCGCGGCAGATGTCATAGTATTTCTTGAGGCCTTCCTTGACGCAGGGAGAGTCTTTGAACTTTTCGGAGTATTCTTCCAGGGCGTTGTAAAGCTCGGAGACCGCGGCTGCGTCGCCGTCTTTCAGTTCGGCGACCTTGGCTTCCAGCTCTTTCTTGCCGTCAACAAGATTGTTGAGCAACGTGATGTAGCCTTCGGCTCCGCCCGGCTGATATCCGCAGACGGCGAAAGCGTTGCCATCGCAGTCGGTCAGAACGACCGTCGGATATCCCCTGACGCCGTATTTGTCTCTTTCGGCCGCGTAGCCGTCAGCGATCTCTTTGGGGAACTTGAAGCTGCTGGGGAAGTCAAACTTGACGGGCACGAACATTTTGACGACTTCCTGCTGGAAAGCTTCCTGGCTGAAGACTTCCTCGTTGAGTTTCTTGCACCAAACACACCAGTCGGAGCCGGTGAAGAGGAGGAGCAGATTGAGGTCTTTTTCCTTGGCGATCTTCTTCGCGAATTCAAAATTGACGGTCCAGATGCCTTCGTCTTCCGGCATCACGGTGCCTTCCTCGGGCTCAACAGCGGTCTCGGCGGTTTCCGTGACTTCGACTTCAGTGTCGACCGCGGCGGTCTCTTCCTGAGCGGGAGTTTTAACTTCAACTTTGTTCTTGTCCTGCCCTTTCTGACAAGCGGTCAGAGTAAGGAGCATAGCCAGCATGACTAAAATAGATTTCATATTGTTTATCCTTGATTAATTGTTATTCTTATTCAGCGGGTTCCTTGATGGCGTCCTCGGTTTCTTCGCTCTTTTCCTGTTCGGTCTCTTCCTGCTCGGTCTCTTCCTGGGCCTTCATCATCTGGCTGACGGCGGTCATTTGGGCGGAGATGTTCTGGGAGAGTTCGCTGGTCGGATCGATGTCGATGGCGGCCTGCATGGTCTTTTCAAAATTCTCGGAGTCCCCTTTCATGAGGAAATTCCTGGCCTTCAGGACCGTCGCCATCTGCAGAAGGGTCTTGTCCTTTTCGTTTTCCAGAACGGATTCGAGAAGAGCGTTGCCCTTTTCTTCCATCCCGAACTGGTAGCAAAGGTTGGCTTTCGTAAGATCGACGTTGCCCTTAGAGAAGGCCTGTTCCTTTTTCTCCATGATCTGCTGCTTAAGCTCGGCATCAGGCAGTTCTTCTACAAGCTTTTCAGCGGCCTCGTTATCTCCGGAGAAGAGAAGCGCGGTGAATTTCACGCCGAGCAGCGCCTTCTGGACGAGCTGATCGTCGGCGTTTTCCTCTTTCAAAGCGTCTATTTTTTCATTAAGGGCCTTATAGTCGTCAGTTTCCAGGGCGGTCTTCAGATCCTGCATGATCTCCATATTGATCTGCATGATCTTCTGGTAGGCCTGCTGCTGGGCGTTCTGAGCCTCTTCCGACACGGCGCTGTCCGTTTCGGGAGCCGGCGCCTTCGGTTCTTCCGTCTTGGCTTTGCAGGCGGCTAAGATGAAGACCAAAGAAAGGGCTAAAAGCAAAAGTTTTTTCATATTTTTCTCCGTTTTTTGAATTATCTATCTATTTTAGCATAATAAGCGAATTTATCGCTTAGTTGGACGAGCCGCGGAAGATCTCGCCCATCTTTTTGCCAAGCAGCGCCCCGGAAATAAGCAGACAGGCGCCCAAAAGGACCATGCCTATCACGCCCATGGCGGAAGCGATGCAGGGTCCGTCGCCCAGACGCATGTTCAGGGTGTAGATAGTCTTGGCGATTGGGTAATCCCATTCCCTGGCCGCCAGAAGGATCGTGGCACCCACTTCAAACATGCAGAAAGCGAACGTCAGGATCGCCCCGGCCGCTATGTGCGTCGAGAGCAGCGGGAGCGTAATGTCCCTTGTGACGCGCGCGAAACCGGCGCCCAAACTTCTCCCCGCCTCCTCCATCGCCTCGCCAATGTGCTGGAAGCCCGCGTAAACGGAACGCACGATGTAGGGAAGCCTTCTTACGCTATAGCAGATTATGAGCAGCGCGGTCGGATCCTTAAGAGGGTCGAGCTTCGTTCCTGAGAAGGTGGAAAGGTAAGAGAAGGCCAGAACGATGCCCGGCACCGCCAGAGGCAGCATGATGAGCGCGTCAAGCGCTTCGCGCCACCAGCCCTTGTTGCGGGCCAAAAGATAGCCGACCATTATGCCCAGAATTATGTCGCAGGCCGTGGCCGCCGAGCTTAGGAAAAGGGAGTTGCGGATGCCGGAAACAGCCAGCTTGTGCGTGAAGGCCCCGACGAAGTGGCGGGTGGTGTAGGTTTCCGGCAGGACCGTCATGAACCACTTGTCAGATACGGCCACGAGAATGACGCTGATGTGCGGCAGAAGCGCGAAGAGCGTTACCACGGCAAGGAAAGCGTAGACGAAAACGAGCGTGGGGACGGAGAGCTTTTTGCCGCTAGTTCCCTGCGCTCCCTTGGAAGTGGAGATCACCCTAACATCCTTGGAAAGCGCCTTGCTGATAAGGAAGAAAACGCAGGTGGCAAGGAGCATAAGAAGCACCAGGGCGTAGCCCACGGCGTTGGAGTGCATGTCCGTCACGCGGTCAAAAATGTTGACAGCCAGGCAATTGCGGAATTCGAAGATCAAAGGCGTTCCCAGATCCGTGAAAGCCCAGATGAAAACTAAGATGGCGCCCGCAAAATAGCCCGGCAGAAAGAGCGGGAGAATGATCTTGCGCCAGATGGTCAGAGGTTTGGCGCCCGTCATCCTCGCCGCTTCCAAGAGCGATTCGTCAAGGCTGGCAAGGGAAGCTGTCACGTTAAGGTACATGATGGGGTAAAGGTGCAGAGCTTCCAAAAGCACTACGCCGAAGAGTCCCCCGCCTCCCAGCCAGTCGACATCGCACCCAAAAAGCATATTGACGGAGCCGCAGCGCGCGAAAAGGTAGCGCATTCCCAGCGCGCCCACAAAAGGCGGCATGATCATCGGCAGAAGCACGAGGCCGGAGAACAGCCGCTGCAGAGGGAAGGTCGTCCTGGT
>JAEEGG010000500.1_pt1 | contig 128210 bp, 89 predicted proteins | sample 9134161 | NCBI WGS metagenome assembly JAEEGG01 (sample SAMN16246543, study PRJNA631951) | gut metagenome | biome: gut microbiome; feature: rumen; material: CR-attached | host: Bos | place: Iran: Karaj | collected 2018-10
TGCAGCACGAACAAGTCCCTCCTGCATCTCATTATACAGCACCTCCTCCGCCACCTGTGCAAACGCCCATGCATCCACCCCCATTCCCCCGGTCAGATCAGCGATTCTCAAACGCTCTTTCGCGGGGGCCAAACTGCTCCTGCAAACCATTGCCTTATACCTTGCAGTTTCCGAGGAACTGCATTGTTCTCCGGACAAGCGGGATGGATAAACGAGGGAAGGAACGGCGTACCACTCTGGAACTTTCGATTTCAGGCGCCGGCGGACTTCAAGCGTCGTAACCGCGAGGTCCAAGTCGATGTCCGGATACTTGCCACGCGACAGGAGCAAGCGGACAGGGTCGTCCGCTTCGTGCTGCAGTATGAATTCGGCAAAAGTCATTGTTACCATGCATTGCAAAAATACGCAATAATCCTTACATTTGTACGATTGAGAATAACACTAAACACAAATACGATATGAAAGATTACAAGGAAGTCGTGAAGAGCTGGCTCGAAGGAAACTTCGATGCCGACACGAAGGCAGAAATCCGCAAGTTGCAGGACACCGACCCCGTAGGATTGGAAGACGCCTTCTACAAGAACCTTGAATTCGGCACCGGCGGCCTGCGCGGCATCATGGGCGTAGGTACCAACCGGATGAACAAGTACACCGTGGGCATGGCCACCCAGGGCCTCGCCAACTACATCAAGGAGCACGTCAAGGGCGCAAAGAGCGTGTGCATCGCCCATGACAGCCGCAACAACTCCCGTCTCTTTGCGGAGATCTCGGCCGACGTCCTCTCCAACAACGGCATCCACGTTTTCCTTTTCGAAAGCCTCCGTCCGACCCCGGAACTGAGTTATTCCATCCGCCTCAAGGGCGCGACTGCCGGCATCATGGTCACGGCCAGCCACAACCCGAAGGAATACAACGGCTACAAGGTCTTCTGGAGCGACGGCGGCCAGATCACGGCCCCCGTGGACAAGGACATCATCGCCGAGGTGAACAAGATCACCGACCCCGACCAGGTCCGCTTCGAATCGGCCGGGGACATCGGCGGCATCGAGCCGATGGGCAGGGAGATGGATGAAGCCTACCTCAAGGACATCCTCTCGCTGACCCTCAGCCCGGAATCCGTCGCCCGCCATCCCGACATCAAGATCGTCTATACCCCGCTCCACGGCTGCGGCGTCCGGCTCGTTCCGGAAGCGCTCTCCCGCCTCGGCTTCAAGAATGTCATCCATGTCCCCGAACAGGACATCAGCGACGGCAACTTCCCGACCGTCGTCTCCCCGAACCCGGAGGAGCCGGCCGCGATGAAGATGGCCCTCGCCAAGGCCGACGAGACCGGCGCCGACATCGTCATGGCGACGGACCCGGATGCAGACCGGCTCGGCATCGCCGTCCGGGACGACGCGGGGAACATGGTCCAGTTCAACGGCAACCAGACCGCCGCGATGCTGACCTACTACATCCTCACCCGCTGGAAAGAACTCGGCAAGCTGGATGCGACCAAGTACTGCGTCAAGACCATCGTCACGACCGAACTCATCGCCGCGATCTGCAAGTCCTTCGGTGTCAAGTGCTACAATGTCCTCACTGGTTTCAAGTACATCGCCGAGATCGTCAAGGAGCATGAGAACGACGGCGAGTTCATCTGCGGCGGCGAGGAGAGCTACGGCTTCAACGTCGGGCAGTTCGTCCGCGACAAATGCGCCCAGGTCGCCTGCGCGATGGTCGCCGAGTGCGCCGCCTGGGCCGCCGACCAGGGCCTGACCCTCTACGGGCTCATGCAGAAGATCTACAAGGAATACGGCCTCTACGTCGAAAAGATGGTCTATATCGTCCGCAAGGGCAAGGCCGGCGCCGAGGAGATCCAGCAGATCATGGCCGGCTACCGCGCCACGCCGCCCGCTGAACTGGCCGGCGTCCCGCTCGTAAAGGTCATCGATTACCTCAAGCCCGAGGAGACCGGACTGCCGAAATCCAACGTGCTGCAGTTCTTCAACGCCGACGGCGACGTCGTCACCGTCCGTCCTTCCGGCACCGAGCCGAAGATCAAGTTCTACTTCGGCGCAACGGGTGACGCCGCCCCCGCCAAGATCGAGAAACTGCGGAAGCAGTTCATCGACTAGCGGCGCTCCGACGCGAAAGAACAGGGTTCAGACCTCAGAAAAATTCGGTCTGAACCCTGTTCTTTCGCTTTCTACGCTTTCCGCTACTGTCAGGGTGCCGGGGCCAGGCGGGCGGCCCAGCCGCCGCCGGGGGCGAGATGGGCGCGGAGCGTCGTTGCGGGCGTCGCGTCGCATGTTTCGACGCGGAAGTCGCGCGCTGCGCGGTCGGCGTTGGGCCCGTCGCGATAGACCGTGACGGTGTAGGCCCCTTCCGGAAGGAAGTCCAGCGGAATCTCCATATCCCGGGCTTTCCAATCCGTCATAGCACCTATGTACCAGGCACTTCCACTGCGGCGGGCCAGGACGGCATATTCGGCGATCCGGCCGTCCAGGGCGAGGGTCTCGTCCCAGACCGTCGGGATGGCGGCGATGAACGCCGTGCATTCCGGCTCCTTGCGGTAGTTCGACGGGGAATCGCACAGCATCATCAGCGGCGCATCGAAAAGGACATATTCGGCGAGCTGGCGGCAGCGGGTGCCCTGGCTCATCGGCTCGGAATTGACCGGCCGGTAATTGCGCTTCGTCGCATTCCGCATCGCGCCCTGGGTGTAATCGGCCGAGCCGGCGGCCAGGCGGACGAACGGGATGGTCACGTCATAGGTCACCTGGTCCACTTCCGGTCCGCTCCATTTCATCTGCTCCAGGCCATGGACCCCCTCGAAATTGAGGACGTTCGGATAGGTCCGCTGCAGGCCGGCGGGCTTGAAGGCGCCGTGGAAATCCACCACCATCCGGTACCGGGCGGCCGTCGCCGCGGCGTCCTCGTAGAACTTGACCATCGGCTGGTCGTCGCGGTCCATGAAATCGATCTTCCAGCCCTTGATGCCCATCGCGGCATAGTGGCGGCAGATGCCCTCCATGTCGCGGTTGAAGGCCCAGTATCCAGCCCACAGAATCAGCCCCACACCGCGTTCAGCGGCATATTTCGTCAGCATCGGGAGGTCGATCTCCGGGATGACCTGCATCAGGTCCGCCTGCTTGTTGACCGCCCATCCTTCGTCCAGGATGACATACTCGATGCCGTGCTCCGCCGCGAAGTCGATATAGTGCCGGTAGGTGTCATTGTTGATGCCGGCCCGGAAATCCACGTCATAGAGATTCCAGGCATTCCACCAGTCCCAGGCGACCTTCCCGGGCTTGACCCAGGACCAGTCCCCCTCCGCCGCAGGCGCCGCCAGGCGGAAGACCATGTCATTGTCCGTCAGCTGCTTATCCTCCCTGGCGACCATCACGACCCGCCACGGGAAGGAACGGGGACCTTCGACACGGGCGATATACTCCTCCCGCGTCTGCACCTCGCCCTGCAGCATGTTGTGCCCGCCCTGGCGGATCTCCTTCGGATACGGGGCGAAGCGTGCCTCCAGGGCGGCATCGCCGTCGCCGTTGTACAGATACATCCCCGGATAGTCCCGGAGGTCGGATTCCGTAAGGCAGAGCTTGATCCCGTCCGCCGCTTCCACGGTCAGCGGGAGGAACGCGAGCCTGTCCTTCCGCCACCCGGAAAGGCGGTGATGGGCATAGGTATTCTCGAACGAATTGTAGAACTGGCTCTCCAGCGTCTGCGTGTGCTGGCAGACATAAGGGACATACAGGTTCCAGTCCCCGGCGAAACGGAAGGCGGCCGTCTCCCCCGCCACCTCGCAGGCCTTGCCGGCATACACGAAACGATAGGCGGCACCGTCGTCGTACAGACGGAAGACCAGCGAGAATCCCTCCTTGAAGTCCAACTTCAACTGATTGTAGTTATCCCGTACGACACTCCGCTTGAAGTAGAGGGCCGGAACCGATTCATTACAAGAAGATTTCGTCACCTTTTTCACCTTATTGCCAATACCAAGTTGGCGCCCGTCCGAAAGCGAGAGGGCGATCTCGGAGGGTTCGAGCAGGGCCACCGCGCCGGCGGAGAGGCTCCACGTCACTTTGTCGGCGACATCAATGCGGACGGACAGGCTCCCGTCCGGGGACACGAGCCCGTAATCCTTCGCGCTCAACTGCACGGCAGCGGCCAGAAGGAGGCAAACGGTCAGTATTCTTTTCATAGGGATGGGGTGTTGTTTTAGGAAAGGGCCTTCGCCGCGGACTGGCCGGCGAGGTAGCCGGTACAGAAGGCGGCCTGGAGGTTGTAACCACCTGTGTCACAGTCCATGTCCAAAACCTCGCCCGCGAAATACAGGCCTTCGGACTTCTTGGACTCCAGGGTTTTGGCGACGACTTCCAACGTGGACACGCCGCCGGCGGTGATGACGCTGCGCTCGAAGCCCACGAAGCCGGCGATGTCGAACCGCCAGTCCTTCAGGAGGGAGGCCATCGTATCCACGCTGACCTTCGGGTTGGTCTTCAGGAAGGCCAGGGTCAGGTTCCAGGGGATGAGTTTGCCGAGCAGGATGCGGAACAGCCGCTTGAAATCCTGTCCCTTGCTCCGCGGGTCATCCAGGATCTCCTGCCACTTCCCGCGGATATCCTCACGGAGTTTCTCCGCTTCGACGGCCGGCTTGAGGTCCAGGCTCACGGAAACCTTGGAGCCGTTCAGGATCGCCTTGACGGCTTTCCGGCTCACCTGGAAGCCGATCGGGCCTTCGATGCCGCCGTCGGTGAACTCCAGGTCGCCGAATTCGCTCTGGGCTTCGTTCCCGTCCACGAAGAGCGTCAGCTGGACGTTCTCGAGGGTATTGCCATTGAAGAGGGAGCCGGTCTCAGAGAGCGGGGTGATCCGCTCGATATGGCCTTGCAGTTTCGGGTAATGGGCCGGCAACGGATTGATCTTGACCTCCTTCCGGGTACCATAGACGGTCTTTCGCGTACCGCGGAAGGCTTCACGGATGTCCCCGACGAGCGGATTCTCGTCCGTCTTGTATCCTTCCGGGACAAGGGCGGTCAGGGCCGGGAAACAGCTTTCGACCGAATGGCCGAGCTCCTCCGCCCACATGTACCCGTCGCCCGTCGATCCCGTGCCGGGATAGGACAGGCCGCCGGTCGCGACGATGAGTTTCCGGCAGGAAAACAGTTCCGTCTCCACGGTGGTCTCCTTCCGCACCGGCACCGCTCCCTTGCGGTCGAAGCGGGCATCGCCCTCCGGACGCGGACGGAACTCCTTCACCGTCGTCTTCACGCAGTCGAGTTCATAGCCCCGGGGCGTCCTGTCGATGGTTTTCACCTCGCAGCCGGTCACGATCTTCACGCCGAGCAGCGTGCAGGCACGGGTCAGCGCATCGACGACGTCGCCGGCCATATGCGAAGCCGGGAAGGCGCGGTCGCCCCGCTCCACGACGCTCCGCATGCCGTTTTCCCGGAACAGGCCGATGAGCGCCTCAGGCGTCAGGTTGTGCCAGGCCGGGCTCAGGAAATTGACATCCGTGCGGATGTGGGCGGAGAAATCCCCCCACTCCTTGACATTCGTGAAATTGCAGCGGCCCTTGCCTGTAATCATCACCTTCCGCCCGGGCCGGGGCATCTTCTCCAGCACGGTCACCGTGCCGCCGGTCTCCGATTCCGCCAGGGTTTTCGCCGCGCCGATGGCGGCCATCAGGCCGGCCGCACCGCCGCCTATCACGATAATATCCGATTTCATTCCGTCAATGTTTCCGCAAAAATACGGATTATTTGGCTCTCCTGCAAAGTTCCGCGAAAAAAGCGTCGAAGCAATAATAAGGTATAGGTTGGATTTCAACGCGAACGGTATATCGGGCAGTATTCCATCGGCGTTCGGTAGTAGCTATCAAAGCTGGGGCATGGTGATCCGTCCGGTAGCGGAATAGCAGGAACCTAATAGAAAATTCAGATTTTTTTTCGCAGAATACAAAAAAGTTGTATATTTGCAGTCCCGATTCAGAGAAATCGGTCTTGCCACTTTAGCTCAGTCGGTAGAGCAGCGCATTCGTAACGCGCAGGTCGGGAGTTCGAGCCTCCTGAGTGGCTCGGAAAAGGCATCGCAGACGCGGTGCCTTTTTCATTTTCAATCCGTTATCCCGGGTCCAGACCTCTGTATAAACCAAAAAAGACCGCCTTTCGGCAGTCTTTGGTGCACTCTCAGGGACTCGAACCCTGGACCCGCTGATTAAGAGTCAGCTGCTCTACCAGCTGAGCTAAGAGTGCATTGTATCGCGGATAACGCTCTTCGTATTTTGTGACCCGTTCGGGGCTCGAACCCGAGACCCCAACATTAAAAGTGTTGTGCTCTACCAACTGAGCTAACGAGTCTTTCCATTCCGTTCGGGGTTCTCTCCGATTGGGAATGCAAAGGTAGATTCTTTTTTTGAATCCTCCAAATATTTTCCACCCAAATTGCTACTTTTTTTGCGAATACTCCTTGATGTGCTGCTCTTCCGCAAGCTTGCACACAAGAAGCTGCCCCGCAGATTCGGCCACGATGTAGCCGTCGAGCCCCTGGACGACAACCGTGCGCTCCCCTGCCGTATGGACGAGGCAGTTCCGGCAGTCGAACAGGCGGATGTCGGGACCGACGGCGGCGTTGCCGTCAGCATCGGCGGGAAGATGGGTACGGATGGAGCCCCAGCTGCCGAGGTCGCTCCAGCCGAGGTCGGCGGCGATGACCCGGATCGAAGAGGATTTCTCCATGACGGCATAGTCGATGGAAATCTTCTCGCAGGTCGGGAACAGGCGCCGGAGCGCGGCGGGCTCTTCCGCCGTATAGAAGGAAGGGGCCAGTTCGTCCATGACACCGGCAATCTGCGGGGCATGGGCACGGAGTTCGGCGCGGATGGTCCGGACATTCCAGACAAAGATGCCCGCATTCCAGAAATAGTGGCCGTCGGCGAGGTATTCCTCCGCCGTGGGGAGATCGGGCTTTTCCTTGAACTCGGTCACGGCGACGACGCGGTCGCGCACGGCTTCCTCCGCATGGATGTATCCATAGCCCGTCTCCGGGCGGGTGGGGGCGATGCCGACCGTGACGATGGCGTCCGTCCCGTCGGTCGCGGCAAGCGCCTTCCGGATGGTGTCCGCAAAGGCCTCCGTCTTGAGGACGAGGGCGTCCGCAGGGGTCACGACGATGTTGGCATCGGGATCATTCCGCGCGATCTTCCAGCAGGCATAGGCGATGCAGGGGGCCGTATTGCGCGGCTCCGGCTCGGCAAGAATCTGATCCACAGGAATTTCCGGCAGCTGCTCCCGAACGGTGTCGACATAGCGCTCGGAGGTCACGACCCAGAAATGGTCCGCCCGGCAGACCGGGAGGAAGCGGTCCACCGTCAGTTGGATGAGACTGCGGCCGACACCGAGGATGTCGATAAACTGCTTGGGCATTTCCGGTGTGCTGGCCGGCCAGAGACGGCTGCCGATGCCTCCGGCCATGATGACGACATGCGTATCCATTCCTTTCAATCCTTTGTGATTCCTGCAAAAATACGAATAATATCTCAAATTAATGCCTATATTTGTTCCAACAAGAGAACCACATGATGGAAACGAAACGATTCCGTGTCGAAAGCGACCTGCTCGGCGAAAGGCTCGTCCCCGCCGAGGCGTATTATGGCGTCCAGACCCAGCGGGCGCTGGAAAATTACAAGATCTCCAACACCCGGATGTGCGATTATCCGGAGTATATCATCGCCATGGCCTATGTCAAGATGGCGGCCGCTGCGGCCAATGCCGAACTCGGCGCCCTGGACCCGGCCATCGCGGATGCCATCATCGCCGCCTGCAAGGAAATCGTCGCGGGCAAGTTCCACGACCAGTTCCCGGTCGACATGATGCAGGGCGGCGCAGGCACATCCGTCAACATGAATGCCAACGAGGTCATCGCCAACCGCGCCCTCGAACTGATGGGCCACGAGAAAGGCGAATACCAGTTCTGCTCCCCGAACGACCATGTCAATTGTGCCCAGTCGACCAACGATGCCTATCCGACGGCCTTCCGCTACACCTTCGTGCGCATGAACAAGCACCTGGTCCGGAGCCTGAAAGCGCTCATCGAGGCCTTCCGCGCCAAGGGCGAGGAATTCAAGGACATCCTCAAAATGGGCCGCACGCAGCTCCAGGACGCCGTCCCGATGACCTCCGGCCAGGAATTCCACGCCTATGCCACGAACCTGGAGGAGGAGATCGCCAACCTCGAGCGCAACGCCGTCCTGCTCCGTGAGATCAACATGGGCGGCACAGCCATCGGCACCGGCCTCAACGCCGTCCCGGGCTTTGCCGAATGCTGCACCCGGAAGATGTCCGAGTTCTGCGGCGACGAACTCATCAGCGCACCGGACCTGGTCGAGGCGACGCCGGACACGGGCGCCTACGTCAGCTATTCCGCGGCACTGAAGCGCCTGGCCATCAAGCTCTCCAAGATCTGCAACGACCTCCGGCTGATGGCTTCCGGCCCCCGCTGCGGCCTCCACGAAATCAACCTGCCGCCGATGGCGCCCGGCTCTTCCATCATGCCCGGCAAGGTCAATCCGGTCATTCCGGAGGTGACGAACCAGGTCTGTTTCAAGGTCATCGGCAACGACACGACGGTCGCCTTCGCCGCGGAAGCCGGCCAGCTCCAGCTCAATGTCATGGAACCCGTCATCGCCGAGTCCATCCTGGAAAGCGTCACCTGGCTCCGCAACGCCATCGAAACCCTCCGCACCAAGTGCATCGAAGGCATCACCGTGAACAGGGAGCACTGCTACGAAATGGTCAAGAACAGCATCGGCATCGTCACGGCCCTCAACCCTTACATCGGCTACAAGAACAGCACGAAAGTCGCCAAGGAAGCGCTCGAGACGGGCGGTTCGGTCTATGACATCGTCCTCGAAAAGGGGCTGATGAGCAAGGCGAAACTCGACGAAGCGCTGGACCCGAAAGCGATGCTCGGCGCCCACGACCTGCTGAAGTAAGCCCCGCGGCCGGCAACGGCCGTTCGCGGCAGACCGCAGCCGTTCGAGGCTGCCCACAACCGTTCGCGGCAGCCCGCGGCAGCCCGCGCTACGGCGGCCGGACCAGGAGCGCCAGCGGCACTCATTCACTTGCCGCGACAGTTCGCGGCAGAACGCGGCAACACACCGCCGTTCGCGGCAGCCCGCAGCAGCCCGCGCTACGGCTCCTCCCAGCGCACATACATCGGCTCCAGGGCAATCCGCCGGAGCCCCGAACGCGCCCCGCGGACCTGGTACTGGTCCAGGGTGCCCTCGGGGAAACAGGCGGCGAGCCGGGTATTGAGCCGGGAGCAGTTTTCATGGAAGGAATTCTCCATCACATCGACCAGCCGGTCCACCGTCGCGGCGACGGCTTCCGCGTCCTCCCGCCCGGTAATCCGACTGTAAATGGAAAGCAGTTCCGAGCGAAAGGCCCCGATCCCCTTGGCAGCAATCCCCTCCGGATGCTTCAGGAAAAAGATGAACACCGTCTTCACCAGCGGTCGCAGCCGCAACTCCTCCCCGCCACGCTCCGGCAGGAAAATCCGATAGCGACCGGTGATCCGGAGCACCTCCGGCTCACGGCGCACGGGCGGCTCAAACCGGTCCGGATCCATGCCCAACTCAGCCATCCGGTCCCGGACAGCGCGGTACAGCCGTACCAACTCCCCCGCCTCGAGCAGGGCCACCTGCTCCGCCCCGCCATAAGGCGGATCCGGCTCATACAGAAGGCCTTCCGACTGGCCATCTCCCGGCCCATGCGGAAAACTGTCCGGATGAAGGCCTGACGGGTGAAGGTCTCCCTGCTGGCCACCTCCCGGCTGTATGCCATCCTGCCGACAGCCACCTGGGTGAAGGCCTTCCTGCGGAAACCCTTCCTGCCCGCTACGGGTATCTCCCAGCCCATCCAGCAGACGCCCTTCCAGCAGAGTTCCCTCCATCAGTGTTCCTTCCAGCAGGGCCCCCTCCAGAAGACGCCCTTCCAGCAAGGCGAGCAGCACCCGCTGCGAGACACTGTCGATACCCGTCTTTTTCATCATGTACAAAGATAGCGGATTTCCCCGGTCTTTCCATCAGTGCGGCGAACGGAAAGGGTCGGGACCGACTTCCGGCAACGGGTACCAGTCCGCCGCCGCGATCAAGGCCCGGACGGCCGCCTCGCTGTCCGCGTCAAAGGGGCGCTGGAGACTGATTTCGGGCATGCCCAGGCAACTGCGCGTCCAGCCCGGCCGGATCTCGACGCGGTCCTCGCCGGAAAGCAGGTCGAAGATGGCATCCAGTCCGTGGATACGGACAGGATAGCCCGCCGCTGCCACGGCCCGGGCGGCATAGACCGCTTCCTGCAGGTAGTCTTCAAAGGAAAAGACAAGGACAAAGGTCCAGCAGCCGTCCTCGCCCCGCACCGGCATCAGGGACAGCCGCGCATAGATCAGGTCGAAGCAATGGTCCCTCCCCTGCCGGTCCATCCACGCCTGGAATGCCACCTCGCTGTCCTGCTGAAGGGATCCGGGGACAAGGCATTGCTCATCGGACAGATGCGGTGAAGGGCCGGTCACGGCAGCCATGGCAGCCTCCCATGCATCCCGATACAAGGCAAGCGTCATGACGGGAATCCCTTCCGGCGGATTCTCCGCCTCCTGCGCCAGTCGGGACAGGAAGGCCACATCCTCCGCCGCCAGCGCAGGGCGGCTTTCCGGCAGGATGCGGAAGAGGTCGCGGCGGAGAATGGAACCGTAACGCTTGAAATGGGAGAGCCTGCGCTCCAGATAGCGGTTATAGGCTGCCGGATCCCGGCAAATACGCCCGACCAGACGGGACACGCTGTCTTTCAACGCCCTGAGGAAGCCGGAAACGTCGCAGCGCATCGATGGAAAGCTCCCCTCGGGATCCTCCCGGTTGACAAACATCCATTCGGCGCCTTCCCCATCCGAGACCAGCAGGAAGTGCCGGTCCCGGAAACAGGATACGGATACCTCATACCAGGCGATCTCATCCGGGCATTCCATCTGCCACAGGGCCAGATAGTCATCCTCATCCGAGACCTCGCCATCATCGAGAAGCGTCTGGTAATCAGCCCATTCCCCGGGCTCTCCCCGCAGCGCTTCGAGCCAGAGGCTGCGGCGGTCATCACCGCCCGACGGCGCAAGCCGCCGCAACTGCTCCTGGATGTCGTACATCAAGGCAAGCCCCTCCGCATCCGGGAGGATGGGGCCCGCCGACCGGCCGCCGCCGGGAAGCCGGCGGAAATCGGCCACACGCAGGGACGTCCTGCAAAAAGTTCGATTCTTTCCCATACCTTTCGTTTCTTGCCGCAAGTTAGCGCGAAAACCGTCCCCCGCCATAAAACGACAACCTTGTCGTAATTTGGTACGCGCCGCGGACAGAAACTCCCTGTACACCTGCGGCAGATGCATTCGGCGTACGCCGTGGGCAAAAACAGTCCCGCACACCTGCGGCTAAGGCATTGGGCACGCGCTTCAGACAGAAACGCCCCTTCCAGCCCAGCGCGACTGGAACTGCCCTCGCGGAGCACCTCTCTCAGCCGAATGTGCCAGGCGGCACCCGGAAACGCGTGGCGGCTATGTGCCTGTATAGCAGTCAATTCCTTGTTTATGGGCAGATTGAAACGCGCCGTTGATTTGCATAAAACGCTGACTTGCAGCGCTTTGTCCGCCACGCCTTTTCCACAGAAAGGTTGCTGTACCACATTGCAATGTTGGAAAGAGGATGGGAACGGCTGCGTAAGGAGTCGCCCCCCCCCGACTTCGCCTATCCGTCGTTAGGGGTGCTGCGCAAGACACCCCTAGAAGCATAATAGGGCTTTTTCGTCGTTAGGGGTGCCGCACGTAGCACCCCTAACGACGGTTAAGGGGGGGGGGTGGTCGAAGAACTCAAACGTCAGTGCGCGATAGGCCGTTCCGGGTGGTAAGGCGTGGCGACTATCTGGTTGAGAATAAGTTCTTTGATGAATTGTTCAGCAAATAAAACGCTCCGTCGATTTGCATAAAACGCTGACTTGCAGCGCTTTGTCCGCCACGACATTCCTCAGGAAGGTTGCTGTACCACATTGCAATGTTGGAAAGAGGAAAGGGCCCGCCCCTTTGCGAGTGCGGCAATTATTCCATATCTTTGCTGCCATGAAAAAAGCCATCCTCCTATTCCTTTCCGCGATTGTCGCCATGGGGGCGGCCGGGCAGACGCCGGAGCAGGATCTCCGGAACAATCCCGCACGGGCCGGGGCAAATTACCATGCCTATGAATTCGGGGACAACCCGCTGACGCCCGCGCCGGAAGGGTTCAAGCCCTTCTATATCAGCCATTACGGGCGGCATGGATCCAGGAACCTGACACATGATTCCTTCAAGTATCCCGTCAGCAAGCTCCGCCTGATGAAGGAGAAAGGGCTGCTCAACGCCAATGGCAAGGAGCTGCTCAAGCAGGTGGAAAGGCTCTACGAGATGAGCGATGACCACTGGGGGAACCTGACGCCCCGCGGCCGGGAGGAACATGCGTACATCGCCCTGGAGATGGCCCGGCGCTTTCCGGAAATCTTCGACGGGACGCCGAAGGTCCGCGCCCGTTCCAGCTATTCCGAGCGCTGCCTCGAAAGCATGGACTGCTTCGTCGCGGCCCTTGCGGAGCGGAACCCTGGCACCGTCATCGACAAGGACGACGGCAAGCAATACCGCTATTACCTCAATGACCTCGGCAAGGAAGTCGCCGCCGCGGCCAATGACATGGCCGACTCCCTGAAAACCGTCTGGCTGGACCCCGGGGCCTTCCTCGCCCCGCTGGTGACCGACACCAAGGCGGCGCTCGCGCTGATGAGCCATCCGGACAAGTTCGAATGGCAGCTCGGCGAAGTCTGCCTGATCGCCCAGTGCATGCCGGGGGTGCCGGACATGACCGGCTACATGCCCTTCCAGGAACTCGTCAACTGGTGGAAGATCAAGAATTTCCAGCTATGGTTCCGCCACGGTATCTCCCCCGACTTCGGGGCGAAACGGGTCCCGCTGGCCCGCAACCTGGCGACAGATTTCATCCAGAAGGCCGACTCCGTCATCCGGTACGGGGGCATCGCCGCAGACGTCCGCTTCGGCCATGACAGCGCCCTCCTGCCCCTCATGTGCTACCTCGGCGCCGCCGGGCATGACAAACGACGCTCCCTGGAAGAGGCCGAAACCTGGCACAGCTATGAATACCTCACCATGGCCGCGAATTTCCAGCTCGTCTTCTACCGCGACCCGGTCGGCCGCATCCTCGTCCAGGGCATCCTCAACGGGCGCGAGACCTGCTTCCCCGCCCTCGGCCCCGGCCCGTTCTATCCCTGGGCGCAGTTCCGGAACTACGTCCTCGGGCGGGAGACATTCCCTTTCTGAGACTTACCTGAATTCCACCTGCGCCTCCGCACGGATGTCGGCGGAAGAAGCGCCGGCGAGGAGGCGGTAAACGCCCTTGTCGGCCACCCAGGCATGCTCATCCGCATCGAAGCGGCTGAGTTCCTGCGGCGTGACGGTGAAAGTCACCTCGCGGGTTTCGCCGGCCTTGAGATACACCTTCTCGAAGCCTTTGAGCTCCTTAGCCGGGCGTGAGAGCGGATCCTCGAGCGAGCCGGGAATCGCGACCCAGTCGGAGGGCGGAGCGATGTAGAGCTGGACGACCTCGGCGCCATCCCGGGCGCCGGTATTCGTGACCGGCACCGTCACGGTCATGGAACCGCCGGCGGACAGGGACTTCCGGGAGACCTTCGCCTCCCCGTATTCGAAGGTCGTATAGCTCAGGCCGTGGCCGAAGGCGAACTGTACGGGAATCTGATGCGTATCATACCAGCGATAACCGACGAAAATCCCCTCCTCGTAGTACTCCTGCCACCATTTCTCCCCTTCCGGAAGGATGCCGGGATACTGGCGCTCGGTCTTGAGCGGCCCGTCCTCCAGGGCAAGCGGGAAGGTGAACGGAAGCCGGCCCGAGGGATTGACGGCGCCCGAGAGCACGTCCACGAGGGCCCGGCCGCTCTCAGAACCGCCGTACCAGCCCTGTACGATGGCCGGGACGCTGTCCGCCCACGGCATCGCGACGGGCGAGCCGGAGATATTGACCACGATCAGGCGCGGGCAGACCTCCGAGAGCGCGGCAATGACCTCCGGCTGGCCGTACGGCAGGCCGAGTCCGAGCCGGTCCGTCCCTTCGTTGTCCTGGTGGGCGCTCTTGTTCAGGCCGCCGATAAATATCACGGCATCAACTCCTTCCGCGGCAGCGACCGCATCGGAGACAAGCTGTTCGGGAGAACGGGCCTCGCTGAGGTCCTGGCCGGTATCGACCCGGTTGTAGGAGGTCGAAGTATCGCCCACATAGCCCCGCTCCCAGACGACTTCCGCCTCGGGGAAAGCCTCCTGCAAGGCCTCCAGCGGATTGATTTCGTACTTCGTCTTCAGGCTGGAACTGCCGCCGCCGACGATCATCTTCTTGACGGCGTTCTCGCCGACGACCACGAGCTTGCCGCCAGCGGGCACCTGCAGGGGCAGGACTCCGTCCTCGTTCTTGAGCAGGACGACGCCCGCCGCGGCGATCTGCCGCGCGGCGGCGTAATGCTCCGGCGAGTTGAACGAGCCGAAGGGACGCTCCTGATTCATCCCCGTCCGGAAAATGAGCCGGAGGACGCGGCGGGCCTTGTCGTCAAGGGTCGCCTCGTCGGCCGCCCCGCTGCGAAGCCGCTGGAGGTAGGGATCCGCCAGGTGATAGCGGTTATACTTGTCGCTCGGGGCGCCGGTAAGGCCGTTGGTCCATGTGCCGTACTCCATGTCGAGCCCGTTCGTAACCGCCTCGTCATCGTCCCTGCAGCCGCCCCAGTCGCTGATTACCACGCCGTCGAAGCCCCACTCCCCCTTGAGGATGTCGCAGAGGAGACGCTTGTTGTGGCAGTTGAACTGGCCGTTGTAGAGGTTGTATGAGCCCATGATGGCCCATGCACCGCCCTCGCAGACCGCCGCCTTGAAGGCCGGCAGGTAGATCTCGTACAGCGCGCGGTCCCCGACGATGGAATTCGTCTTGGTCCGCCGCGTCTCCTGGTTGTTGACGGCGAAGTGCTTGACGCAGGCCGCCACCCCGTTCTCCTGGACCCCCTGGACATACGGAACCACCATGGCGCCAGCCAGATACGGGTCCTCGCCCATATACTCGAAATTACGCCCGTTCAGCGGCGTCCGGCAGATATTCACGCCGGGGCCGAGCAGGACGTCCTTCTCGCGGTAACGCGCCTCCTCGCCGATGCTCCGGCCGAACAGGCTGGCCATCTCGCGGTCCCAGGTCGCCGCCAGGCAGGACAGGGCCGGGAAGGCCGTGCAGGAATCATTGGTCCATCCGGCCTGGTCCCACTCGTCCCATAGGACCTCGGGGCGGATACCGTGCGGACCGTCGGTGCACCAGATCTCCGGGATGCCGAGCCGGGGCACGCCCGCGGAGGAGAACTTGGACTGGGCATGGAGCATGGCCACCTTCTCCTCCGGGCTCATGCGCGACAGCGCATCCTCCACCCGCTCCTCAACGGGCTTCGCAGGGTCCAGATAAGCCGGCACATTCTTCCGGACCGGCCCGCCGCACGCAGCGGCAAGGAGCGCGGCAAGTACGATGTATTTCTTCATAAATTACAATTATTCAATGAATCAACCCTGCACTCAAGGCCTTCTATCTATTCCGCCTCATTAACCGTCCACCCCTCCGGGATTCCGCTCGCACCCGCCGGCCAGTCATTCATGCCCGGCGCCTTGACGAAGGTGCCGGTGGAGGCGACGCCATTCACCCATTTATACAGGCAAGCATTTGCAGAGATATCGGTAGCGAGGCATTTGACGTGTTGAAGTTCGCGGCAATAGGCAAACATGAGCTGATAGCAATACTCCGACAAAGTCCTTGCCGGCAGATCAGGCGCTCTCGTTAAGCTTGTGGTATAAAACATACCGGAATAGCAATAACGCGCCAGTGTCGTTGCCGGAAGTTCAGGGGCACTTGTTAAACTCCAGCAATTATAAAACATACAAGCATAGCAGCTTTCAGTCAGGGTAGTTGCCGGAAGATTGGGGGCACTCGTCAAATTCGTGCATTCTCTAAACATATGACTGTAACAGTTATCCGCCAATGTCGTCGCTGGAAGCTCAGGAGCATCCGTCAAACTCGTACAACCATAAAACATTTCGCTATAGCAGCTTTGGGCCAGTGCCGTCGCAGGGAGCTCAGGAGCATCCGTCAAACTCGTACAACCATAAAACATTTCGCTATAGCAGCTTTGGGCCAGTGTCGTCGCAGGGAGCTCAGGAGCATCCGTCAAACTCGTGCAACCGGAAAACATACTACTATAGCAGTTCTCCGCCAGCGTCGTTGCCGGAAGTTCAGGAGCCATTTTTAAATCCGTACAATTAGAAAACATTCTAGAATAGCAATGGTGCGCCAGCTTTGTGGCCGAAAGATCAGGGGCAACCGTCAAACCGCTGCTGTTAAGGAACAATCCATAGAAGCAATAATCCGACGGAATGGATGCCACCTCATGTTCTGTGTCGAGCAATGACATCACATCTCCTGATACACCGAAGTTATCTCCAGCTGTCTCAAACGAACTGTACTTGGAGTATGAGCTGAACCCATCCGGATTATCTCCGCAAATATACAGGGGGCGATCACGGGAAAAAGTAAGTTCCGAGTAGTCCCACTGCGTCCATTTCATCTTGTCAGTGGAATAATAGAGCACCGGGGCATTTCCACCATTATTCCTCAAATACACTTTCGTCTTCCCTTCTGAACTGAATGTCAGATACTTATTGAACGCTAGTGGCTCCCGTACCGTCCATCCTTCCGGTATGCCGCTCGCACCCGCCGGCCAATCGTTCATGCCCGGCGCCTTGACGAAGGTGCCGGTGGAGGCGACATTGGACAGCCACCCGCTTACACAATTCGTTGCGCTGATATCGGTCGCCAGGCATTTGATATGGTTTATTTTAGTGCAACGAGAGAACATAGAAGAATAGCACCATTCCGCCAATGTCGTTGCAGGAAGATCCGGAGCAATCGTCAAACCCGTGCAGCCAGAGAACATGTTACGATAGCAACTGCTAGCCAGTGTCGTTGCCGGTAGATCCGGGGCGGTCGTCAAACCCGTGCAGCCAATGAACATGGAATAATAGCAAGAACTGGCCAATGTCGTTGCAGGGAGATCCGGAGCGGACGTTAAACCCGTGCAGTCGATGAACATGGTAGAATAGCAGCTGCCAGTCAGTGTCGTTGCCGGAAGATCCGGAGCGGACGTTAAACCCGTGCAGCCAGAGAACATGGAGGAATAGCACCCGTAAGCCAGAGTCGTTGCCGGAAGATTAGGAGCAGTCGCCAGACCCGTGCAGCCAGAGAACATGGAGGAATAGCAATCGTCAGCCAGTGTCGTTGCCGGTAGATCCTGTGCTGCCGTCAAACCCGTACAATTAACGAACATGCTACGATAGCACCCATCAGCCAGAGTCGTTGCCGGAAGATCCGGTGTTGCTGTCAAACCCGTGCAGCCAGAGAACATGTATGAATAGCATCCATCAGCCAGAGTCGTTGCCGGAAGATCCGGAGCGGCCGTCAAATCCCTGCAGCCATCGAACAACCCGGAAAAGCAATAATCGGAAGGGATGACAGTTGTTTCAAGTTTGCTGTCAATCAACGACATGATATTGCCGGAAACGCTGAACCGGTCGCCGGATGTTACGAACTGGCTATACCTGGTTTCAGCAAAGAGCCCATCCGGATCAGACGAACTGACCCCCCATGGATCAGTCGAACTGACCCCCTCCGGATTGTCCCCACAGATATACAGCGGCTGCCCGTTGGTGAAGGTCAGTTCCGAGTAATCCCACTGTGTCCAATGGGTCCTGTCGGTCGAATAGAACAGAACCGGAGCATTCTCACCATAATTGCAAAGAGACACCGTTGTCCTCCCCTCCGAGGTGAAGGTCAGGTACCGGCAGTCAAATTCGTTATCATCTTCAACCGTCCAACCCACCGGAATGCCGCTCCGGCCTGTCGGCCAGGCATTCATGCCTGAAGCCTTGACGAAGGTGCCGGTGGAGGCGACACCATCCAGCCACTCATCCAGGCAACCTGTCGCAGAGATATCGGTAGCAAGACATTTCACCTGATTAAGATGAGAACATCCCGAGAACATCTGTGCATAGCAACGCTTGACCAACGTCGCCGCTGGCAGTTCCGGGGCACTCCTTAAATTCCTACAGCCACCGAACATACGATGATAGCAATAATCTGCCAGTTCTGTCGCCGGCAGTTCAGGTGCTTTTGTCAAAGCAGTGCAATTGTAAAACATATTTTCATAACACCCCGTTGTCAGCGTTGTCGCAGGAAGCTCTGGGGCAACCGTCAAACTCGAGCATTCATTGAACATCAAGAAATAGCATGATTTAGCCAGAGTCGTTGCCGGCAGCTCAGGAACGGTTGTCAAACCGAAACATTGTGAAAACATCCAGGAATAGCACTCTTCAGCCAATGTAGTCGCCGGCAGTTCAGGAGCGGCAGTTAAACCTATGCAACCTGAAAACATCGAGTTATAGCAAGATTGGGCCAGCGTCGTCGCCGGTAGCTCAGGAGCGGTCTTTAAACCGGAGCAATTTGAAAACATCAATTCATAGCAAGATTGGGCCAGCGTCGTCGCCGGTAGTTCAGGAGCTGCCGCCAAATTCTTGCAACCAATGAACATACGATAATAGCAATGATCCGTCAGTTCTGTAGCAGGCAGTTCCGGGGCACTTGTCAAACCAGGACATCGTGAGAATAAACCATCAAAACAACCCTTGGACGGAATGGAAGTCAGTTCCTGCTGATCATCAATCAACGACATCACATCTCCCGAAATAGCAAAAAGATCTCCCTTCGCAACAAATATGAGGTTGGAAGATTCGAAACCTCGCGGATTATCTCCGCAGATAAATAGAGGCTGCTCGTTGGAAAATGTCAACTCCGACTCACTCTCCCACGGCGACCAGTTCTTCTTATCGGTGGAATAATAAAACAACGGATAGACTCCATTATAGGTGAACGACACCTTTGTCGTCCCTTCCGAGGTGAAGGTCAGGTAGCGGCTAAAAGGAGGAATTTCGGGCACAACCTCCAGCGCCGCCATCTTGGAGCGGGTGTTGCGGGAGATGGCGAGGATGCCCGTCGTGCTCTTTTCGAACTGTTTCCCGTCGGCCGTCTTTACCAACAGAGTGATGCCGCCCTCAAACGTCGTCGGCGGGACGACCAGCCAGAAGGTTGTAGCCGTTTCGGCCGTCGTGCCGAGGGTGACGGGGGCGTCCATATTCAGCGTAACCTCCTGGGTAGCAGATGCATCCATCTGCAATTCCGGAGCGGCCTCGACACCGGCCGTGACCGTCGCCTTACCCGCCAGGGGTTCGTTCCGGTTGCCTTTGAGGGAGATGGAAGTCACGGAGACATCCGTGCCATAGAGCCGAAGCGTCACATATCCGCAGAGGTTTTTGAACATCAGCTCGTTATCGTCAGCGACGGCAATCATTGTGTTGGCGCCCAGGCCGAAGGTGTCTTCCCGATAGGACTGCTCGGCGGGGAGATAGACCGTGAGGACCCCGTCGTTGGAAATCTTGGTATTCTCGTTGTAGGGATAGACCGAGTAAACATAATCCAGCGGATTGCTCATAACGAAATCATCGGTCGGGACTTTCTTGAAGGTGCCGGAATTGTCCCCGTCCACGCCGTCAAAGCGATACTGCCGGTTATAGGTTATCCGGTTGAAGATGGACACCCGGTCGTCGGCATTCCAGAGGACGCGGAGTTCATCGTCCACATAGACGCGCGTAGCCGCACCCTCGATGGAAGCGAAGAACTCCTCTCCATCATCAATGACGGGGGTGGAATGATCCGCTTCATTGACGGCACAAGCAGCAGACAAGGCCGCCGCCAATCCGAGGATAAAGAAACGGTACATCATGATTATCAATGTTTTTTTAATCCCAGCCATGTTCCTGCCCGTCGTCGACGATGACTTCGGTGTTGGAGATCACAAAATTCGTTTCGGGTTGTGAAAGTACAACCCGGACGGCAGGCGAAAGGTATTCCTTCCCCTGCAAACCTTTAGCGGTAATTGTCCCGTGCATCGTTATCGTTCTTCTAGTTTTTCCCTGCCCCGGCAAGGCATTCATGCCATAATAATGGGTTATCATACAATTCTGCAAATTTAAACAAGTTACCCCAAAAAGGCAATACAGTCCTGCTCCGGCTGCCCCGCGAAAGGGAAATTACCGCAGTAAGTGAATCAGAAAGAATAACCTGCATCACCGGTGGCATTTACCCGGACAGGGCTGCGAAGCAGCAGACACCGGTGATGCAGGTTATTCTTTCACAATTCCTAAAATGCAAGATTGCCTCCATTGTTCCAAAGAAAGCCTCCCTCGCTCCAAAGTAGGCACCCTCACCCCAAGTGACGGAGACGTCCCAAATTTTGGCAGGTCTCCGTCAAAATCGGCCTTTTTTGACGGAGACGTCCCATTATTCGGCAGGCCTCCGTCACTTCGTCCGCAGAAACCATCGCCCTCCCTCCGCGAAAGGGATATACGCACTGTTGTTTCGCGCTCAAGGCACAAAAACGACGCTGAGATCAGCAATTTGCTCTGCGAAAGGGATATTTATGCCACAATTTGCAGTTCGCGGCAAGTCGCACTGCGATGAAGTAAAGCAGTAGGCAGACATCGCAAAGCAAAGAAGCAGAGTTGTGGGCAGACATTTCAAAGCAAAAGATCAGAGTAGCTGGCAGCACATTGCACCGCGACGGAGCGGAGCAGCGGACAGACGGCATTGTACAACGGCGGTCGCAAAAATATTCGAAACTGCGTCCTGAAATGTCCTGGAGGACATCCGAGGCAGCAAAAAGCCACCAGAATGACACCACGGACGTCCCCCGCTGCCATGCTGCCACGCTGCCATACTGCCTTGCTGCTTTGCTCCCTTGCGCTCCAAACGGGACACGCGTCACTCCCCAGCCACATTCAAATCGTAATTCGTTGAAGCTCAACGCAATGCAAGAAATCGCCCCCCCGAAAGTGAGGGAGCGATTATCTACAAATATCTATCGTTCAAGCATTTCCGATTTGAATGTTCCAGAATGGGTTGACATGACACCTGGTGCCGTTGGAACAGGAAACGCGCGGCAGACGGAGGGTGGCGGCGGATATTAAGGGGAACGGTTACAGAGGAGCCCGGGGAAAGGGGTGTTCCGCCAGGACGGCCGGCGTGTGTTTGAGCGCGGGGTGCTCCGACACCCCGCGCGAGTTAGCCGGACGAACCCCTTTCCCCGAGTGCGACCGCCGTTCCCCGCCATGGAGCCGCCACCCTTCCTCTGCCGCTTTTGCCGGTCGCCATGGAGCCGACGCCTTCCTTCTGCCACCCTCCGTCTGACGCCCTCCTTCTGCCACCCCCCTTCTGCCACCCTCCTTCTGCCACCCTCCGTATGCCGGCAGCTCAGACGCAGGCCTAAGCACCATCACCGGTCACCGTTTTCCGACTGTCAACAACCCTCCGCCGGTCGCTATCCGGCCCGCGGTCTTGCTCTCTTGTCCCCTCCTAGACGAGACAACGCTTCCGCGGAAACACGTGGCGGACAAAACGCTGCCATTCAACATTTTACGCAAATCAACGGCACGGTTTCTTCGCCGAACGATTCACGAAAGAGCCCACTGTCAAACAGATAGCCGCCACGTCTTGACACCCGGTGTGAAGGAATCCTCCGTCAACAGCTGTCAGGGGTGTCAAACACGCGGGCGCGGGACAGTACGGCGGGCCCGGTTGCAACTGTTGCAGGTAAAGGGTTTTTTCCATACATTTGCAGGGGGAATCGCACCAGAGTGCACCCCAGTTATAAAAGTGAGTCATGGACAGCATCCTTGTTTTGCAGCGCGGGTCAACCCGCCTCGAAATCGCCCGGCCGGACGTGCCGGAGCCCTATTACCGCGGTACGCGTTTCGACCGGGCCGGGATTATCCTCGCGCTGGAATCGCGAGGGCACCGGTATATCAGCCAGTGGTTCCGCAGCTACGACCCCTGGAAGCACGATGCTGTCGGCGGACCGGCCGAAGAGTTCACGCAGGTCGGCTATGAAGCCGGATCGCCCGGTGACGGTTTCATGGAGGCCGGGGAGACCGATGCCGGTTTTCTGAGACCCGGCACCGAGGCAGCAAAGTCCGGGAACAGTTCCTTGAAACCCGGCACCGAAGCGGCAAAGCGCGGGAACAGTTTCCTGAAAATCGGCGTCGGGCTGCTGAAGCGGGAGGATGCTCCTTACGATCGTTTCCATCTGTATGAAGTGCTGGATCCGGGGCGGACGACGGTGCGCGCCGGAACCGCATACGCCACCTTCCGGCAGTTGCTGAAAGGGTATTACGACTATTCGAAAACGGTCCGGATCCCCTCGGACGGGGCGCTGCGGATCAGCCACCGTTTCCGCAATACAGGACCCTGCACGCTGGATTATCACGTCTATTCCCACAACTTCTTCATCCTCGACGGGGCGCCGACCGGCCGGGCGACCCGCTTCCGTTTCCCCTTCGCGCCGGAGGGGCACTGGCGGGCGGAGTATGACGCCGTCGCCCTCGTGCCCGACGGGATCGCCTTCAGCCGCGACCTCCGCGAGGGTGAGACGGTGTTCATGGGCGACCTCCATGCCGCTGCAGACGGGCGTCACTCCCCCGGCGATGGCTACCGCTTCACCCTGGAAAACCTCGACAACGGACTTCGCGTACGGGCAGCCTGCGACCGGCCTATGGATTATGCCGTGTTCTGGTCCAACACGGAAGTAGCTTGCATTGAGCCGTATATACGGTTCAGCGTCCCTCCGGGCGAGACCGTCCGGTGGACATTGGATTACCGGTTCGAATAGGCAGCGGCAGAGGTAAAACCGCCGCCAGCAGAAGCAGCACCGACGCCAGCCGCGGCAGAAGCAGAACCACCGCCCGCCGCAACCGAAGCAATACCACCGCGGCCAAAGCAGGACCGCCGCCAGCCGCAAACGAAGCAAAACCGCCGCCCGCCGCGGCCTGCCTACCGCCGCGTCGGGAACTCGGCGATGCGGAGGGTCGTGCAGCCGTAGGGAATCAGTTCGATTTCCGCGGTGCCGGCCGTGTCATCGCCCTCCTGGGTATAGTACGGAACCGGGCCGACAGATCCGCCGGCCGCCTTCCAGTACGGCAGGATCACCGCCTTCGCCCGGATGCGGACAGGGGCGTTCTCCACGTTCCAGGGATAGCCCGCCACCGGCCGTTCTTCCACCAAGAAGGGATTGTTTTTCAGCACATTCCGTGAGAATCCATAATTCCAGGGCGAATCGGACGTCACCGCATAATACCCTTCGCCATACTTCTCCCGGTCCACGCCGAGGAAGGGTTTCCAGGTCCATGTCTCCTCCATTTTCAGGGCATACACGAGCGGGCCGCGCTCGACGACGGTCGCACGGTCGTACCACTCGCCCGTGATAACCTCCATCGGAAAATGAAGCGTCACCACGTCACCCTTCCGCCAGGAACGCTCCAAGCGGACGGTCTCACCGGGCCCGTAAGCAACCGGCTCCTCCCCATTCACGGAAATCTTCGCCTCCTTGCACCAGGAAGGGATCCGGACATACAGGGGAAACGCCACTGCGGGCATCTTCGCGGCCTTCTTCCCCTTCAGGAGTTTGACGTCCGGGTAATCGACGGCAAGGCGGATGTCCCCGGAGAAAGGATAGTCCGTCTCCTCCCGGACGACAATGCGATGGCCGGAAACCGCCGTTTCAACGCGGCAGGGGGCATAATACAGCGCCGCCAGTCCGCCGTCCCGGGTCGCCATCCACAGGTTCCGGGTGAATTTCGGCCACCCCTGGTGCATGTTGCAGGTGCAGCAGGGATAGCCGTTGAGCAGGCCGAAGACATTGTCCGTGCCGTAATGCTCCGTCACGAAGCTCCGGGGCTCGCGCGTGCAGGCAATCTGGTTGGTCTGCTGGTAATACTGACGGGCATCATACGCATCCGTCGCCTGGGTCGGAAGGGCATTGAATGCCACCCGCTCCAGCTGGTCGGCCCAGCGGAGATTGCCGGTGATCCGGAGCATCTCTTCGAGGGAATACATCATCTCGACCGCCGTGCAGAGTTCGGAGCCGCGGGCGGGGTCGCCGAAATGGATGAGTTCATCGCCGGCCCAGAGCCCGGTCGGCAGCCCGATCGTGGTCCTGATCACTTCCAGAGCCTTTTCCGGCGCCCGCAGCGCCTCGGGATCCTGTGACAGCTGCCACCAGACGACGGGCTCCTTGAAGCCCTGGCCGAGGTTGACGCAGTGGATGGAATTCTGGGTATGGAGCTGGGCGCCGCGGAGGAACACCCCGGTCCAGTCGAATGTCTGCGCATGCACCTTCTTCGCGAGGTCCAGCAGCGACGGGTCGCCGGCAACGGAATACAGCCAGAGAATCATGTCCAGGTTGTCGCCGCCCCGCCACATGCCCCATTTGGTCCAGTGGTCGAGCGGCTCGGCGTCCAGATGCACCGCCTGGTAACGGAAATAACCCGCCATCGTGTCCAGCGCCCGCCGGTCCCCCGTCGCCATGTAATACTGCTGAAGGATTTTCAGCGCCACCATCTTCGGCCACCAGTCATGGGACCGGTTCCGCTGGAGGCCGGCGACGAAGGGATGGTCGGTCGCATTGCCGAAATAGCCGTCCTCCCGGGCGGAGTCAAGCATGGCATGGACCCATTTCAATGCCTTATCAATCAAGACCTTGTCATCCAGGATATAGGCCAGGGGCAACAGGCCATCGATCCAGTAGGGGCCCCGCTCCCAGGTGTCGCCGTCGCCGCCGAGCCAGGCGTTGTTGTCCCCGACGACCGGTGCATACAGGCTGTCGAGATGGCCCGTCAGCCCGTCACGCTGCCGCTCCAACTGGTCCAGCAGCCATCCCTCCGCCCGCACGGCGCCGAGCGGCAGTTCCGCATACTGCGTCGCCGCGAGCGGTGCCCGGTTGAAAACCGGTTCCTGGGCGCGAAGGAAGATGCCCGGCGATAATACAAGGGAGACAACGGCCGCAAACGGCATCATGAAGGAACGCATGGAATTCATAAAGGACAATACATTTTTACAAAAATAGCAATTCTCCCCGAAACGGAAAGGACGAAAAAACAATCGGGGAGCAACTTGCATATTCCATATATTCTTTTTACATTTGCACCACAGTACACCACAGTAAACAACAGTGTACCACACTACCGCAACACAGCATGAAAACAGGGAAGCATTACAAATGGGAAGTCCTGGCCCTCCTCTGGATGGCCTTCCTCTTGAACCAGGCCGACCGGCAGGTATTCAACACGGTCCTCCCGGCCATCCGTGACACGCTCAACCTGACGGACACCTCCGTCGGCCTTATCGCCACGATTTTCAATCTCTTCTATGCCTTCATGGTCCCGCTCGGCGGCTGGGCCGGCGACCGCTTCAGCCGGAAATGGGTCACCACCCTCTCGATCCTGTTCTGGAGCATCGCGACCATGTTCACCGGCCTGGCCAACGGTGTGGTCATGCTCGTGCTGATGCGCTCCATCGCGACGGGCGGCGGCGAGGCGTTCTTCGGCCCGGCGAACTATTCGCTGCTGGGACAATACCATACGGACACCCGCGCCCGCGCGATGTCCATCCACCAGACGGCCTATTATGTCGGCGTTATCCTCGCCGGCTGGCTCGCCGGGCGGATCGCCGACAGCCTCGGCTGGAAATTCTCCTTCCTCATTTTCGGCGGCGCCGGCGTCGTCTGGGGCATCATCATGATCCTCCGCCTGAAAGACATGCCTCGGGAAGAGAAAGCCGCCGTGGCGGACAAACCCGGCATCCTGGACGGTTTCAAGACCGTTTTCACGACGCCGACCGCCCTCGCGCTCACCCTCGGCTTCAGCGCCTTCATCTTCGTGATCACGGGGTACATGACCTGGGTCCCGGCCTACCTCCAGGAAGAGTTCGGCCAGAACCAGGAGATGGCGGGGCTCCATTCGATGCTGTGGACCTACATCGCCGCCTTCCTCGGCGTCCTCCTCGCGGGCACATTGTCCGACAAGTGGGGGGCGAAGGACCACAAGGTCCGGATGTTCATCCAGGGCGCCGGCCTCATCCTCGGCTCGGCCTTCCTGTTCCTCATGGGCGGCAAATCCGCCCTCTGGATCCTGTACGCCTGCTTTGCCGGCTGGGGCTTCTTCCGCGCCTTCTTCGACGCAAACATCTATACCGTCCTATATGACGTGACGCCCGATCGCCTCCATGCCTCGTGCTCCAGCGCGATGATTACGACGGGCTTTGCCGTCGGCGCCCTCGCGCCGGTGGTCCTCGGAGCCATGAAAGAATCCATGGGCAGCCTGTCGGCCACCTTCCCGCTGCTCGGCGGCATCTGGCTCGTCTTCGGCATCGCCCTCCTTTTCGTCGCAAAGGCCTGTTACCAGAAAGATTACGATAAAAACCACCAGATATGAACAAAGTACTGAAAGACCGCAAGGCCAAAGCCGGCCTGCTGCTGGTCGCATCCCCCCGCTTCAAGAACCTCTCCGGACCGAAGCGCGGCACCTATGGCGAGCGGAAGGACAAGGCCGTCAAGGAAATCATGGCGAGCCTGGACTTCCTGGACCTCGTATGGCCGGGCATCACCTATGAACGGGAAGACGCCGAAAAGGCCATGTCCCTGTTCTACAACGAGAAAGTGGACTTCGTGCTCGTGGAGTTCCTCTCCTGGAGCGAAGATTTCGCCTGGATCCGCTTCCTCAGGGACATGCCGGAGATCCCGGTCCTGTTCACCAATGTCGCCAAGGACAGGATGACCTTTGAGACGACGCTCGACGAGGACGATTTCGTCGATTACCTCTGCGCCGGCACCCTTGTCGGCTCGCTGGAGGCCTCCGGCTCCGTCCGCCGCGTCCCGCGGAAGAACGTCAAGGTCGTGATGGGCACGCGCGCGGAGATTACGGAAAAGGTCCGCGTCTATGCCCGCGCCGCCAAGGCCCGCGCCATCCTCCGCCGCGCCAATGTCGGCCTGATGGCCAACATGAACGAGGCCATGTGGTCCACCTATTTCGACAACTACGACCTCTTTACGAAGATCGGCCCCGAGATCCATTACCTTCCCTATTCCGACTACGGCGACATCATCCGGGCGCTCCCGGCGGCCGAGACGGACGCCTGGTTCCGGGACCTCGCCGCCAGATACGAGGTCATGGACGACGTCGCGGAGGACAAGTTCCGCGGCTGCGTCGAGGCGTCCCTCGCCCTACAGAAGATGGCCGAGAAGAACGACATCGACGTGATGGTCTATAACGACATCGACCAGGCGACCTTCCGCGTGGCGGGCTGCCGGGCCGGTTTCTACCACCCCTGGTTCAACGAGAATGTCTCCGTCCTCGTGCCGGAAGCCGACATCGGAGCCGGCATCGCGACCTTCGTCCTCAAGCTGATATCCGGGGAGCATGTCAATTTCCTGGAGCCCTTCCACATCGAGGACGATTTCGGCACCTTCGCGGGCGGCCATGCCGGTCCGAACGACCACAATGACCCCGCATGGCAGCAGAACGTCATCATTTCCAGGGATGTACGCTTTGCGAAGACCGCCTGGAAATATGCCGGCGCCCCCTTCGCCTGGTACCGCATCTCCCCCGGCATGAAGACGATGGTCCAGCTCGTGGAGGAGGACGGCCGTTACAAGATGGTCTGCTTCCTGGCGGAATCCCTGCCCGGAAAGCACCTCCTCGCCACCTACACCCACAGCATTTTCCGCCCGGTCGTCCCTGTCAAGCGCCTCTTCGAGGAAATCCTCCGCATCGGCACGACGCAGCATTTCGCCATCGCAGACGGCGACTGGACCGCGGAACTGGCCGACTTCGCCGAGATGATGGGCTTCGATTTCCACTATATCCGATAGGAGGACCGCGCCATGAGTTTCATGTACAATCCCTTCCCGTACGATGACCCGAAACCGGTCAACCGCCCGGCGCTGAAGCCGGAAACCCTCGCCGCCGTCGCCGGCGGCGGGACGCCCGCCGTGGCGAAGAAGTTCGCCGCCATGGCCGCCGCCCGCGCAGCGGAGGGCAGCGTCGTCATCGCCTTCGACGGCTACACGACCGCCCAATGGGACCTCTTCCTGAACCTCCTGAACCGCGAGTTCCTCCTCCTCGGCGTTCCGTTCGAAACGGTGGACGCCGCGGCCGCCGTTTACAAGGACGGCAAGGACATCGACGCCATGATCGACCCGCTGCTGATCTGGGACACGAAAATCGACCCCACGCTGCTCTACGGCAAGATTTACCATGGCGGCTACACCGGGCTGATGGACCCGGACCGGATGGCCGCCTTCCGGCAGGACGTCGCCGCGAGGCGGCAGAAGGGCAAGGTCGTCGCCGTCTATGGCTACGGCTGCCTCGTCCGGGAACTCCGCGACCTGTACGACATCAAATGCTTCTTCGACATCACGCCGAAAAACGCCATGCTCCGCATCCGTGCCGGGGAATATGCCAACCTCGGCAAGCAGCGCACCGGCATCATCAACCGGACCATCCGCCGCTGCTACTACTGCGACTTCGAGAATGCGGTGACCCTGCGGCGCGAACTGCTCCTGAAAGGGGCCATCGACTGGTTCTTCCTCGACAATGACCGGGCGAAGCTCCAGATGATGCCTTTCGATGCCTTCGCGGACATTTGCGCCCAGCTGGTGAAATACCCGTTCCGCGCCAAGCCCTGCTACCTGGAGGGCGTCTGGGGCGGCACCTACATGAAGAAACTGCGCAACCTCCCGAAGGAGATGCGCAACGCCGCCTGGGTCTTCGACTTCATTCCGATGGAGGTCAGCGTGCTAGTCGAAGCCGGATCCAACATGCTGGATATCAATTACTGCACCTTCGTCCACAGGGAGGGCGTCCGCCTGATGGGCGAAGACTGCGTCCGCAAGTACAAGGGTTACTTCCCCATCCGTTTCAACTGGGACGACTCCTACCACTCGACCGGCAACATGTCCATCCAGTGCCACTCCGGCGGCCCCTACAACACCGAGCACTACGACGAGTTCGGGCGCCAGGACGAGAGCTATTACGTGGTCATCACGGGCCATGAGGCGAAGACCTTCATCGGCTTCCGCGACGACGCCGATATCCCGGAATTCTTCCGGGCCATCGAAGCGGCGGACACGGAGCACAAGCCGGTGGACTACATGAAGTACGTCAGTTACGAGGAGTCGAAGCCCGGCCTGCAGGTCATGCTCCCCGCCGGGACCATCCATTCCTCCGGCCGCAACCAGGTCATCCTGGAGATCGGCTCGCTGACCATCGGCTCGTACACCTACAAGATGTACGACTACCTCCGGCTCGACTTCGACGGCAAGCAGCGGCCGATCCATACGGCCCTCGGCGAGCTGAATGTCCGCCAGGACCGCCGCAAGAGCGTCATCCACGACCCGGCGAGCCCCGAATACATCGTCCAGGAGCCGCGGCTCGATGTGCGCGGCGACGGCTGGGAGGAGTATATCCTCGGGGAGAATCCCCAGATGTACATCTCGCTCCGGCGCCTCGAATTCGAGCGCCGCTGCGAGCAGGACACGAAGGGGGAAAAGTTCCATGTCCTCGCCCTCGTGGACGGGGAGCACGCCCGCGTACGGAGCGTGGAACATCCTGAGCGATACTACGATATGGACTTCATGGACCTGGTCTGCGTGCCGGCGGACATGGGGAAGTACGTCATCGAGAACCTCGGTGCTGAGCCCATCCGCATCCACAAGACCTGCCTGCGGGACGGCTACCAGCATGACCCCGCGTAGGCTCCTGGACGTAGGCGGGACGTTCGTCAAGTGCGACGACGGCCGGATGGTGCCGATCCCTTCGGACGGCACCCGGGAAGCCATCGCCGCCGCGCTCCGCGAGGCCGTCGGCCCGCCGGAGGGCCTCCGGGAGCTCGGCATCGCCATCCCGGGTCCCTTCGATTTCCGCGAAGGGATCTTCCGGATGAAGCACAAGTTCGCCGCCGTTTACGGCGCGTCCTTCCGGGAACTTGCCGCCATTCCGGAGGATGTTGACGTCCGCTACCTGCATGATGTCAACGCTCCCCTCCTCGGCTCCCTCGGGCAATACCCCGGCAATACCGTCCTCGTGACCCTCGGTACGGGCCTCGGCTTCGGCTGCGCCATCGACAATGCCGTCCGGATGAACGAAACCGGCGGCCCGGCTTATTCGCTCTACAACCGCCCCTATGGAGACGGCATCCTCGAAGATGCCGTTTCCGCGCGCGGCATCCGGTCCGCATACGTACGCCTGACCGGCGACACCGAAGCATCCCCCCGGACCATCGCCCAGCGCGCCTACAACGGCGAAAAGGCTGCCCTGCAGGTCTTTTCGGACCTCGGCGCCATTCTCGGCGAAGCCCTGCTCCCCCTTCTGGAAGAGTTCCGCACGGAGCATCTCCTTTTCGGCGGGCAGATATCCAAGTCCCTCAGCCTCTTCGAGCGTCCCCTCCGGGGCGCCCTGGAAGGGTTGCCGAGGCTCCGTACCGTCGCCCACGCGCCCGAGGGCGCCGTGTTCGCCGGCCTCAGCAGCTTGTTTATCAACTGATTACAAAAAGGGCTTTCTGCCAGAAAGCCCCATCGTCCTTCCGGACGGAACGACCTACAGGAGGACCTTCACCCGGAAGCCCCGTGCCGTGGGCTCTTCCACGATTCCCTTCACCTGCGCGCGGAGGGAATCCAGCGCGTTACCGGCGGGCAGCGGCGAATGGGTGAGCCCCTCGACCATAAAGTCCATCGCCGTCTCGCCAGAAAGTTCCGCGTGGGTGAAACGGAGCGTGAGCGGACGGTATGCACGCATGTGCGTGAAAAGCATCTCCTTCACCGTGGACCAGGCCAGGTCGGCCTTGCCCGTCAGGTTGTATTTGACACAGAAGCGGTTGATGCCCGTATGGATCTGGAGGAAATCAAACTCGTCACTGTCAATTTCATACACCAGCTTCATGATGCGGTTCACGAAGGCCTTGGTGGCGCTGCGCACCGGATGTTCGAAGATCTGCTCCGGCGTACCGTCCTCATAGATCACGCCCTCGTTCATGAAGAAGATGCGGGTGGACACATCGCGGGCGAAACGCATTTCGTGCGTGACGATGAGCATGGTCATGCCGTCCCGGGCCAACTGCCGGATGACGCTGAGCACCTCTCCCACCATCGTGGGGTCCAGGGCCGACGTGGGCTCGTCGAAAAGGATCACCTCCGGATGCATGGCCAGCGCCCGGGCAATGGCCACGCGCTGTTTCTGCCCGCCGGAGAGGGAGGAAGGATAGTCATCGGCCTTCTGGGCCATGCCGACCTTTTTCAACAGTTCCATCGCCTCTTCCCGGGCCTCTTCCTCTCCGGTATGCCGGAGCGCCATGGGGGCGAAGATGATGTTTTCCAGCACAGTCTTGTGTTCGAAGAGATTGAAGCCCTGGAACACCATGCCCATCTTCTGGCGCAGGAGGTCCAGCCGGGCCCCCTTGGCCATGATGTTTTCGCCGTCCACCCAGATTTCACCGCCGGTGGGCGGTTCCAGCATGTTGATGGCCCGCAGCAAGGTGCTCTTGCCGGTGCCGGACGGGCCGATGATGCTGATGACCTCTCCCCTGCCGATCTCGCAGTTCACATCCTTCAGGACGGGGAGGACACTCCCGTCCGGATTCTGGAAGGACTTGCTTAAATGTCTGATGCTTATCATGTTACTTCTTCAGGAAAAGGTTCAATGAAAGGCGGATGAGCCAGGCCAGGACAAAGTACAGGACCGTCACGATCAGCAGGGGGACCAGCGCGTCATAGGTACGGCCGCGAATCAGGTCGACGGCCCGCGTGAGGTCCTGGATGGCAATGTATCCCACGATGGAAGTTCCCTTCAGGAGCGAAACACATTCCCCCGCAAAGTTCGGCAGGCCGTTCTTGAGCGCCTGCGGGAAGACAATGCCGGTGAAGGTCTTGAAGGGCGTAAAGCCCAGGGCCAGGCCGGCTTCCCGCTGTCCCTTGGAAACCGACGAGATGGACGTGTCGAAGATTCTTCCGGCCGAGGAGGCGAAACACAGGGCGAAGGTAATGACGGCCACCAGCGAGGCGCTGATGCCGGTTCCGGCCAGGACCACATAGAACATGATAAGGAGCAGCACCAGTGTGGGCATGCCATTGATGAAGCTTCCGTACAGTCGGGCCAGCGAGCGCACCCATTTCCGGCGGCTCCGCAGGCAGGCGCAGATGCCTGCGCCCAGCACGGTTCCCAGCAGGATGGACAGCAGCGTGATCTTGACAGTCTCGAGCAGCCCCCGGGCAATCAGTTTCCAACGGCCGTCCGTCACCAGGTTCCGCTTCAGGCGTTCCCCCATTTCCATCGGGATCTTATGATCCTGATCGGCAATGAAATAGGCGGGGTGACACGTATAGTACGGAATGGAAAAGTCCACGGAGTTCTTGCGTTCCTCCGTGACCAGCAGGCAGCCGGAAATGCAATCGGCCTCTCCGGTCTGCAGGGCGATGATGGCCGAGGTCAGGTCCTGGAACCGCACCTCGAAATCCCGCCCGACGGAGTGGGAGAAACGGCGCAGGATATCGATGTCGAATCCCATCCACTCCCCTTCGTCACCGATATAACTGACGGGAGAAAGGTCCGTCACGCAGATATCGACCAGCGGGGCTGCTTCCGGATCCACCTCCCAGGCAGGCTCTTCCATGGCCGGGCCGCCGTCCCGCCAGTAGGCAATGATGTCTTCAAGGGGCGCCGACGAGAGGAAAGCGTCGAGCCGGCGCTTGAACGCCCTGTCGTCCTTATTGACGGCAAAGGCCACATCGAACGTCTCCTCTCCCCGGAAGGCCAGCTTCACACCCAGCCTGTCCATGTCCTCCGGTGTGAGCGTAACTTCATCACCCACAAAGACATCGGCCATCCCCGAGAGCACGGCCTGCACGCCGTCGGACTCCGAATTCGCCACGAACAGGTCCACATCCGAACGCTTCGAGAACTTGTCCAGGTAATAACTTCCCTTGGTCGTGGCAAGCGTGAGACCGGAAAGGTCCGCTTCGGAACGGAGGTCCAATGTCCCCCCGTCCTGCCCGGAACATCCGGAAAGGGCACACAGCGCAACGGCCAGGGCTATCCGTCTCAGTTTCATAGCGGCAACAAGCTGAAAGTTTCCATCCCGTTTCTCAGAAAGTACTGCGCCGGTTCATGCGGAACGGGCAGTGGATTTTTTCAAAACGGCGGTCCAGGATCATCCGGGCCGCGGTCCTGCCCATCAGCCGGAAGTCCGTCGAGACCGTCGTGAGGCCGCCGAGGACCACTTCGTTGAGATCGACGTCATTGTAGGCGATGACGAACACGTCCTCGCCGACCGCGAGCCCCTGCGCCTTGATCCGGCGGGCCAGCGCGGCGAGGCCCCAGTCCAGCTGGGAATTCAGGATGAGGAAGGTCTCCCCTTTTTCGATCCGCTCGGGCGGGGCCGTGGAAAAACGCACCGGAATGCCGTTGTCTTCGCAGAACCGGGCGATTCCCTTCCGCATCACGGGACCATACAGACTCGTCGGCAAGGTAATCACATGGAGTCCCGCCGTCTGCCTGAGTTTGTCGAGCCCCTGCCGGAGGCCTTCGCAGACATCATGTTCAAAGTCCTGATAGACAGCGCCGTAATGGCCCGGCAGGTTTTCCGGCAGATAATCCACGAGCACCAGTTTCGGGTACGGGATGCGGGAAACGAGTTTCGCCGCCCGCCCCTGCGAGGCCGCGTCCAGCGGGAAATGGGGAATCACGATATAATAGTCGAAGGCCCCCAGGTACATGTCCAGATAATGGGCGAACAGGTCCAGGCTCTGGTCATGGGTCAGCACCGTCAGTTCCGCGCGGGGGCCGAATTCCTCCGCGATGGAATTGTACAGGATCTGCTTATAGATGCTGAACTTGTCGAACAGCACGAGGATACGCGGCCTGGCGCCAGCATCCCGGTCCGCGACATAGAACCCCTTCCCCTGCTGGGGGACGACGAATCCCCGGTCCCGCAGGATGCCGTAGGTCTTCTTGACCGTCTCCCGGGAGATGTCCAGGCTGTCGGCGAGTTCATTCATGGAAGGGAGCAGGCTGCCCGGAAGCAGGCGTCCCTCGCGGATGTCGTTTTCTATCTGCTCCAGCAGCTGCCGGTAGATCGGCTTCTTGCCGCCAATGTCGATCCGGATGTCCATGGGATGATTCGGGATTAGAGTAGAACAGGCCAAGGGTCAATGCCGACAGCGGGCGATGAATGCACGGAAGAGCGGCAGCCAGTCCTCGTCACCGGCGGCGAGCATCTTCTCCGGGTGGAACTGCACGGCGAGGACCCAGCGGTTGCTGAAAGCTTCGACAATCCCGTCCTCCGCCACGGCGACACGCGTGTATATCGGTGCGAGCACTTTGACCGCCTGGTGATGGAAAGAATTGACAGCCAGCGTATCCAGCCCGTAGATATCCCGGAGGAATCCCCCTTCGTCGCAATAAACCAGATGGGACGGGGCACCGTCGGGGGCTGTCTGCCGGTGGGCGACCGGGCCCGGATGCTGGGACGGGAGGTCCTGGTACAGGGACCCGCCGGCGGCGACATTCATCAACTGCGCGCCGCGGCAGATGGCCAGCACGGTCTTGTGCCGGCGCAGGGCGGCGCGTGCATAGAGCAGGTCGCTGGTATCCCTCCTGGCTTCGATCTCGACACCGGCACCGGGAAGGATGGCCTCCCCGTAACGGGCGGGATGGATATCGTCGCCGCCGGTGAAAAGCACGCCGTCAAGCCGCGCGAGGACGGCCTCCACGGCAGCGGAATCGGTCAGAACCGGCATAATCACAGGGATGCCGCCCGCCTTGCGGACCGCATCGACGTAGGTATTCGGGACGATATGGGACCCGCCCCGGCTGATGCCCGCCGACACACCGACGAGCGGTGCCTTCCGCCGGGCCGGAAGGGCCAGGCACAGGAAGGCCAGCAGGATGGCAAGGCACAACTTTCTCTTCATTTCCGCATGCAGTAAGGTTACAAATTTAAGGATTTGTCCTAACTTTGCAAAAAACAAGACCCTATGTCCCTCATCCTTCCCGCCCGCTACCGGAACCTGTTTGACAGTACGGAACAGACCGAAAAGGCCATCAAGGCCGTAAAAGACATGTTCCAGAGCAATCTTTCCGCCCAGCTCGCCCTGCTGCGGGTGACGGCGCCCATGGTGGTTCCGAGCGGCATGGGACTCAACGACGACCTCAACGGCGTCGAGCGGCCGGTCCGGTTCCCGGTCAAGGCGCTCGGGGACGCCCCCGCCGAGGTCGTCCACTCGCTGGCGAAATGGAAGCGCCTCAAACTCGGCGAGTTGGGTGTGGTTCCGGGCCGGGGTATCTATACCGACATGAACGCCCTCCGGCCGGACGAGGACCTCGACAACATCCACTCCATCTATGTGGACCAGTGGGACTGGGAAAAGGTCATCCGACCGGAAGACCGCACCCTCGACTACCTCCGCCGGACCGTCCGGAAGATCTACGAAGCCATCAAGGTGACGGAAAACCGCCTCTACGTCGAATTCCCGCAGATCCGGCCGGAACTGCCCGACGAAATCCATTTCATCCACGCGGAGGAGCTGCGCCGGCGTTTCCCGTCCCTCTCCCCGAAAGAACGGGAGACGGAAATCGTCCGGGAGTACGGCGCCGTCTTCATCATCGGCATCGGCGGCGCGCTGGGCGACGGCGTCCCGCATGACGGCCGCGCCGCGGACTATGACGACTGGAGCACCCCCAACGAAGACGGCTTCGAAGGGTTCAACGGCGACCTCCTCCTCTGGGACAACGTGCTCGACATCGCTTTCGAGGTCTCCAGCATGGGCATCCGCGTCGACCGCGACGCCCTGCTCCGCCAGCTCGCCATCCGGCACCAGGAGGAGAAGGCGGAACTCTTTTTCCACAGGAAACTGCTCGCGGGCGAACTGCCGCAGACCATCGGGGGTGGCATCGGCCAGTCCCGGCTCTGCATGTACCTGCTCCGGAAGGCGCACATCGGCGAGATCCAGGCCGGCATCTGGCCGGAGGACATGCGCCTCGCCTGCCGCGCGGCCGGCATCGAACTGGCCTAGAGCACGGTTATCAGCGACTTCCTGGCAATCAGCCGGTTATAACGGTCCAGGACTTCTCCGACCACGTCTTCCCAGGAGCGGACGATGGTCCGGGATGCCTGGATGCCGACGCGATGGACCCTTTCCGGGTCATGGATCAGCTCGCGGAGCCGCGCGGCAAACGCCTCCAGGTCATTGGGAATCAGGAAGCCGTTCTCGCCGTCCCGCAGGATGGTCGCGGCCGTCGCACCGTCGATCATGACGGCCGGCGTATGGAGGGCGGCCGCCTCGCGCACGACCAGCGGCGCATTATCATAGAGCGACGGGAAGAGGAAGAGGTCGGCCGCGGCGTAATACTTCGTAATCGCCGCCCGGTCGGTCAGGGTGCCGGCAAAGGTGACCCGGCTGTCCAGCCCCTTTTCCGAGACCAGGTCCTTCATCGCATCCGCGGCATACCCGTTGCCGACGAAGAACATCCGGAACGGGACGTCCTTCACCCGCTCCAGAGCATCGATGATGAAGCGGACATTCTTCTCCCAGATATGCTGCCCCACAAAGAGCATCACGAATTCATCCGGACTGATTCCCAGTTCCTTCCGGGCATCGGCGAAGAAGGTTTCCGGCCGGTCGGCGACCAGGTCGCTGCCATTGTCCACGACCTCGACGGGGCCCTTGAAGCCGTACTCGCGGATGACCTCCTCGACGGACGCCTGCGGCACCCAGACCTCGTCGGCCCGGCCATAGAACTCGATGATCCGCTTGATGATCCGGTTGACGATCCGCTTCGAGGGGATGACCCGGGAAAAGTCGTCCCGGTACTTGGAGTGGAAGGTCGCCACCAGCGGAATCCCGCGGAGTTTCGCCACATGGGCGGCCGCGAGGCCGGAGGCGAATGGCGAATGGGCATGGACGATCTTGAAGCGTCGCTCCACGAGCTTTTTCAGGAAAGCCGGGTCGATTTCCGCGATGCCGGTCTTGTACGGCGGGCGGAACGGCACGGGCACGGAAAAGTACTGAAGCACTTCATAGTCACAGTCGCTGTAGTCGGCCCCCGGATTGTTCGGGGTGATGACGGACACGCCGCCGACCTTTTTCTGCATCCAGTAGGCGTAGTTCTGTACGCATACGGACACGCCGTCCATTACGGGCGGGAAGCATTCATTGAAAAGTCCGATATTCGTTTCCATAGTACTGCAAAGATACGCATTTCCCGGCAAAAAACGGCTCAGGCAAGGATTCCGTGGACGACTTCCGCCCGGAAGCCGAGTTCATGGAAGAGGGCGACGACCCCCCGCTCGAAGCGGTCGTCGGCGATGCTCCGGGAGAAATGGATATGGAGCCGGTCGCCGCAACTCGTGCAGGTCGTCGCGCCGGCATTGTTCCGCTGGCGGCCGAGAATGAAGTCGAAATCAACGACATACGGCCGCATCGATTCCGGCAGTTCCACCCGGCCGAGGCTGGAGAGGGTCTGGGAGAAGTAGCGGTCGCCATGGTGCCGGTTGACGGCGTCGATGACGGGCTTCTTGATGAAAAGGGGAATGCACCGGACGGCGACATTCTCTTCGAGGGAGACGTTGGCGGCGATTTTCGGCTCGAGGTTTTCCCGGCGCAGCATCTCCCGCTTCTGCACCCGGATCCGGTGCACCAGCTCCCCGAAAGGCAGGTATCCGTCCTTCACGTCCACGCCGAGATTGACATAGGAGGCGAAGTTCCGGAGGGTGCGGCTCCCGTAGAAGGGCCTGAGATTGACCGGGACGCTCACCCGGAGCACGGAAAGGCGCGCCGAATCGGGGTCCTCCCGGTGCATGTCCTGCAGGGAACAGACCATCGCTGCCGTCACCAGTTCCGTCACCGTGCAGCCGTACATCGCGCAAAGCCGCTGTACCTGGCCTGCAGATACGGTCACGCAGCAATCGCGCAGGCCGGCGAACGGAAGTTTCTTACCTTTAATATGATAGGCGTCGTCGCTCTTCTCCAGTTCGCCGCGGCGGCCGGAAAAGACCTTCTTGAAGGCGTCCCCCAGTTCATCGGCGGCGGGCCGGTCCCGCGGATCCAGGACCTTGCCCCCGTACACGATGTCAATCCCGTAACGCAGGCGCAGGTACTCACCCGTCAGCGTCAGCAGGAAGGTTTCCGCGCCGGTTCCGTCCGTCAGGGCGTGGAAGACGTCAAGGACGATCCGGCAGCCGTCCGGGCTCACGCGGTAGAGGAAGCCCCCGTTGTCCCGGAAATGGGGCCGGTTCAGCGGCGCGAGCGGCCGCACCTGCGGCGCTTTCTTCTGCCGCTTCAGGTGCCACCAGAAGGAGCCGCTCTGGAGACGGCAGCGGAAGGTGGGTATCCGTTCGGAGACGGTTTCCAGCGCCTCCTGGAGAAGCGAGACATCCACCGGTTCCGCGAGCGTCACGCTCATGCGGAACAGGGAGGCGTATTTCTTGGTGAGCGCGGCCGGGTAGATGTTCGCCGCATTGTCGATCCGCATCCGGAGCGGAATCTGAAGGGCCTGTACCATAGCTTTGTTTTTTTGCGAAGATAGGGGCCGGCCCGGAACGGGGCAAATGATTGTGGTGAAGGAGGGGGTCTTGTGACGAAATCCGCCCCATTGGGGTGAAATCCGCCGTTATTTCGTTAAATTTGCAGGCATAATTCTACCACATATGGCGAAAATCGACAGAAGGCTCTTCCTGAAAGACAGCGTCGCGGGCGTCGTCGCCCTCACTTTGGGCTCCGAGGCGGCCCTCTCCGGCCTTGTTTCCTGCTCCCCTGCCGTGGGACGTTTCAAAGCGATGCCGGCCGAGGCCGGCGACTATGACGTCGTCGTGGCCGGCGGCGGACCGGCCGGCTTCATCGCAGCCATCGCCGCCGCGCGCGAGGGGGCGAAAGTCGCCCTCGTCGAGCGCTACGGTTTCCTCGGCGGCATGGCGACCGCCGGCTACGTCGCCCCGCTCAGCGTCTTCGCCTTTAAGGGCGAGCTGGTCATCGGCGGCATCCCGTGGGAGTTCGTCCAGCGGCTGGAGAAAATGGGCGGCGCCTTCATCGAATGGCCCAAGGCCAATGTCGATTTCGACATCGAGCTCTACAAGCTCCTCACCCAGCGGATGGTGCTGGAAGCGGGCGTGGACCTCTTCATGCACTCGTCGCTCATCGGCTGCATCGCCTCCGGAAAGACCATAGAACAGATCGTCATCGAGAACAAGAACGGGCTGGAGACCCTCCGTGCCAAGCGCTTCATCGACGCGACGGGCGACGCGGACCTCGCATGGATGGCGGGCGTGCCGATGCAGCCCAATCCGGACGGAGACCTGCAGCCGTCCTCCTTCTGCTTCGTCCTTTCCGGCGTCGATACGGAGAGCGACCTCCTGAAAAACTGCATGTACCACAACGGGATCAACGGTCCCAGCCAATGCCTTCCCGTCCGGGAGAAACTCCTGGAGCTCAAGGAGAAAGGCGCTGATCTGCCGGACTTCGGCGGACCCTGGTTCAACAACGTCCTCCACAAGGGAAGCGTCGCCGTCAATATCACCCGCACCGCCGCCGACTCGACCGACAACCGCAATTTCACGGCGGCCGAATGCAAGCTCCGCGAGGACATCTTCACCTTCGTGGACCTGCTGCGGACACACTTCCCGGAGTTCAAGGACTGCTATGTCTCCTCCTCGGCGCCCCAGGCCGGGATCCGCGAATCCCGCCGCATCGTCGGAGTACACACCGTCACGGGTGAAGAGTATGTTTCCGCGCTCCGCTATCCCGACAGCATCTCCCGCGGCGCCCCCCCGATCGACATGCATGCCAGCAAAGGCGCCAGCCAGGTGCGCATCACCCTGGAGCAGCCCGCCTATGTCCCCTACCGGGCCCTCATCGCGCCGGACTGGCCCAACCTCCTCGTCGCCGGCCGCTGCATCTCCACCGACCGCCGCGCCCTCGCCTCCCTCCGCGTCCAGGCCAGCTGCATGGGCACGGGCCAGGCCGCCGGCGTCGCCGCCGCCCACAGCATCCGCGAAGACGTAAGCGTCCAGTCCGTTGACACGGACGCGCTCATCGCCACGCTCCGGGATTGGGGTGCCGTAATTTAAAGATCATTTCTATAGATACGCCCGGTCTCTCACAAAGAGGTTGAGGCCGAGCGTATCTATAATAGCATCAACAAGAGGAGACTAAATCCAATCACTGATTTCCCGTTTTTTCAACCTCTTGATTTGTCGTGTAAAGTCCAAAATGAACAACAATAGGAGAAGACAGACGATCGGAGAAAAAACAATACTCCCTTTCAACAAATCAACTATCAGACAAATCGCTAAAGCCAAATCACAATACGGAGGAAGACGGAACTCGTCTGACAAGTTTTTTAAGAAGGATTTCCCTTCATAACATTTGTCAACAATCCAGAAAACTATTTCCTCAACGCCTGCCAAGGCAATAAGGACAAATACCGGCAGCAACGATTTGTTATGAATGGTCACAATCAAATAAATTGCAACGGCTATCATTCCCACACTCAAGAGCAGTGGAGCGTGAAAATCTTCTTTCCGAATATGGATATCCTTTTTTAAAAATAATAAAAGGACAAGGAGGCACAACACAGCTCCTAACAAGACACCGATCCATCCTCCGATTCCAATGACCAGAAGCCAAGAAAATGCGAGCGAGAGAAGAATAACTACAATTCTTAAATGAGTCGTTTTCATTAATTGCTTTGTTGCTTTGATTTCCAAAAATCAGTACTCATAATAGCCACCGATCCGGATAAGATGAAATCCTCTTTTTTATTATCCGGAAGTGAGGAGGTTCGAACAATATCCTCGAAAGCTCTTTCATATTCGAAAGTCTGCTCCCTATCCAAAACAGTTGGAGCCAGCAGTTTATTTGTTAATTCCTCCAGTTCCTGAACATCTGCAGCGGGTACACCTTTGTTCATCAAAGACTGGAATAATCTGGCATTATACTCCTCTACGCAAATACCATTGGCATACAAATCCCGAGTTGCAGATTCCACATCTTTACAAAAAGCAATAAAATAATTCCGATAAACAGTGTTAAGACTGAGTGTATCATCCAATATTGCCATTTCAAGTTGTACTGCATCATCATACATTTCTTCAATCTGTAGATGACCATCCTTGTCAGTATACGCCTTATTATTATGAACCAGTTTCGCTAAAATCATGTTATGGATATCTCCTACCGAATAAACTGAAGGATCCTCATCGCTTCTCGTATAAATAACACCCGTTGAATAACCGTCATACATATCACCATAAAAAGAAATGCCGGTTTCATCAAGATCACAACTCCCTTTTATGGTTTCACAAAGCTTACCGGCGATATACGAGGCAACAACAAATCCTGCAACGCCACCAACTTTTCGCCCTCCAAGATAACCGACAACACCCACAACAGGGTTTGCCGTCAATACTCCCAATCCGGCACCTAATTCGCTTCCGACCCACGCTCCCAATTGCGAGCCAGCTAAATCAGCCGTACGCTTTACAATGTCTGTTCCGACACCTCTGGTATTACAATAACCAAACTCATCATTAAGTTTATCAACCTCCCCTAATAGAAGCGAGTAATTCTCCTGATAAGTAGTTTCAAGACACTCATCGTTGCTGATCAACTCCTTTGAATCGTTTGAACATGAAACAAAGAATGCAAGCAAAAGCACAATAGAAAAAGAAGAACGCATAAAAAAAACAAATGCTACGGGGGTGTTCTGTAAGTTATTAATATTCAGCGCTTTTCACCCCCCCCCTAATCAAAAAGAATAAGGAGACACACCATTTTTTCCTTACAATTATATAAAAAAAATAATAAAAATCAAAATCATTTTTGGTAAAACCGAAGATTATCCATATCTAACACCTAGGGACCAAGCCCCGCTCCGCGTCCAGTCCGTTGACACGGACGCCCTCGTCGCCACCCTCCGTGGTTGGGGTGCCGTTATTTAAAAGTGACGGAGACGTCCCAAATTTTGGGACGTCTCCTGCAAAAAAGGCCGTTTTTGACGGTAACCTGCTAAAAAACGGGACGTCTCCGTCACTGGCGGGACGTCGGATGCGGTTCCTTCTTATGCCAGTTGCCGTAGATTTCGGAGACGTTGCCGGCGGTGATGAAGGCCTCGAAGCCGTTGTTTTTCAGGAAGTTGAACAGCGCCGCGTATTCGTTCTGGGTCAGCAGGGCGACGACCTCGACCTTTTCTTCCCCGGAGAAACCGCCCTCTAACCTGTAGATGCTGCAGCCGCGTTCCAGGTCCTTGATGATGAAATCCCGGATGGCCTCATGCCGGTCGCTGATGATGCAGACGCGCTTGCGCTTGTTGAGCGTATCGGTGAAATAATCGACGGCGATGCCGTTGATCCAGGTGCCGATCAGGCCGATGACGACCATGCGGAAAGGGTTGATGGCGAAGGCCGAGCAGCAGATCAGGGCACCGGCGATTGTAACGGAGGTGCCGATGTCGAAATGAAGGTATTTGTTGACGATCTTGGCGAGGATGTCCAGCCCGCCCGTGGAAGCATTGATCCGGAAGAGGATGGCCTGGGAGATACTGAGCATCAGTACGAAACAGATCAGGTCCAGCCACGGGTCGTTCATGATCGAAGTCCCGTCGCTGACCAGTTTTTCAAAGGGAAGGACCCAGGCCCAGAAATCGACGAGCGGACCGAGGATCAGGGCCGTATAAACGGTCTTCGCACCGAATTCCGCGCCGATCAGCAGCCAGGCGAGCACCAGCAGGACGGCATTGATGGCCGCGATGATCACGGAGACCCGCACCGTCATCCCGAACTTCGCAAAGATCTCCGAAAGGACGATCGAGAAGCCCGAGATGCTGCCGATGATCAGCTTGCTCGGCATGAGGAAATAATAGACGGCGGCAGCCCCGACGAGCATACCGAGCGTCATGATGACCAGTTCTTTCCAGAACTTGGCGGTAGCGAGGGGTTTCAGAAAATCGGTTTTCATCGTTCCAGTGATTATTCCCGGCTCCGGTAGCCGGCGTAGGTGTCCAGGAAGCCGTAGGCGAAGCCCAGCGGATTGGCGGGGTCACCGGCGGCGGTGCGGAGACTGAACTTTTCAAGGATTTCCTTGACTGTCAGTTTGTTCTGACGGAAGTATTCGTATTCGGCGACATTTTCGTCGTTGCAGAAGAGCCGTTCCGTGTCCGTCCCGAAGCGGACGGTGGCGGGCGAAGGGCGCAAGGTGCGGAGGCCGTTCTCATCCCGGCCCTGGAGGACGTAGAGGATGTCCCCGCGGCGGCAGGCTTTCCGATAGGTATAACCCAACGCTTCTTTCTCATAGACAGCCACTTCCGCAATCAATCCCGCGCCTTCGGTCACCTTCCGCGAGGCGCGGTTGAAGCAGACGGCGAGGCGCATGGAAGCGAATTCCGTGCAGAAATTGAAATCGCCCGTCGCGTCCATGAAACCCGCCAGCGGGCCCTTGCCGTGATAGAGGGGCACAAGGCAGTTGCGGATGGCCTCGACCTTGCCCTCCGCGTAAGGCCGGGCGCGCGTCGGGACGGTGTCCCGGACCCAGCCGCCGTCCGGCGCGGCAAAAAAGGCGCAACCGTCCGTATAGTCATAATAAGGGAGATACCGGCCGAGCGAGTCGCGGGCCATCGTCATCCCGATGACCCCGGTGCAGGTCTCATGGAGCCCGAAGACGTCGATGGCCGCCATGACCGGCGCCACTTCCGATGCCGAGCATACCCAGACATCGAAACCGTTGTCATCCAGCGCCTTCCAGAGCTCCCGGATGTTGTCCGTCACCTGGATGCCGTCGATCCAGCTGAAGGTCGTATCGGCGCCCGTCCAGCTGCGGGAAGCCGTTTCCACGGAGCCGTATCGCGCATGGGAACGGCGGGAAAGGTCATAGACCTCCTCCCCCGTCATCCCGCTGAACCAGCCGAGGGTCCAGGTGTAGGATTCGGCACTGCTCATATATGCCTGCAGGCCCTCGTACATCCCCATCATGCGGACGGCGAAATCCTTCCAGGCGGGATCGGAGAGCATCCGCTCCGCCGTCTCCGGGGGGACGCCGGCATAGCTGAACGGGCCGAAGCGGGCGTACAGGTCGGCGTAGGAGGCAATCAGGCCGCGGATCTGCGAGAGCAACGCCTCCGGCCGGCCTTCCATGCCGGCCATCGCCATCCGGGAAAAGCCCTCCGGATCGAGTCCGAACCCCATCGTTTCCAGCTGATAGATCATCAGTTGCTCGGAAACGTCGAAGATCGAGCAGGTGTTGTCGAAGTCGAAGACGACGTACCTGTCGCCGCCGCCCCGTTCCGCGGCGATGAAATCGTTCAGGGCGCGGCGTACGTCCGGCGCCCAGTCCGCATGTTGGAGGGCGGGCCGGGCGCAGGAGAAGGGAAGAAGGGCCGCCAGCAGGACGGCCGGGAGGCGTTTCATTCAGTCAGGCTGCAGGGGTTCACTGAAGGGACTGGACGATGTTCTTGATCGCGGCGAGCGTTTCATTGACGCCCGCGGACGAGGTCGAAACCTGCGTCGGTGTCCCGGCCAGGGCCTTGGTCGCGGCCGCATTGAGGGTCGAGGTATCGACCTTGGTCAGCGCCTTGAGCCCGTTCAGGACCGCGGCGACATTCGAGCCGTTGACCAGCTGGGAAGAGCCCTCGATCAGGCCGGTGGAGAAGTCGTCCAGGAACGTCGGCGTCGCATCCGTGAGGGACCGGGCCCCGGTGAGGATCTTTCCGATGTTGATGAGGGTGGTGATGTCGGAAAGGTCGATGCTGCCGGCCTTCTTCAGCACATTGTAAATGCCCGAGATGGCGGATCCGGTGTTGGTGCCGAGGGAGAGGGCGCTGGTCGCCAGCGTCTTGAGGATGGAGCACGAGGAGAGGAGGGACAGGGCCACGAGGGCCGCAACGATGCGCTTGAACACTTTCATATGACAATACATTTGGTTGTAGCATCCAAAGATAATGATTATCTTTGCAACTTCGTATTACAAGGCAAGAAAAATGAACACGATATGAAGAATTTTGTTGAAGAACTCCGCTGGAGGGGCATGATCCAGGACATCATGCCGGGAACGGAAGAGAAACTCCTCGAAGGCCCGCAGGCCGCCTATGTCGGGATCGACCCGACGGCGGATTCCCTGCACATCGGCCACCTGGTGAGCGTAATGATACTCAAGCATTTCCAACGCTGCGGCCACAAACCCTTCGCCCTCGTTGGCGGTGCGACCGGCATGATCGGCGACCCGTCGATGAAATCGGCGGAGCGGAACCTCCTCGACGAGGAGACGCTTGGTCACAACGTCGCCTGCATCAAGGCCCAGCTCGGCCGCTTCCTGGACTTCGATTCCGACGCCCCGAACAAGGCGGAACTGGTGAACAACTACGACTGGATGAAGGATTACAGTTTCATCAACTTCATCCGCGACATCGGCAAGCACATCACCGTCAACTACATGATGGCGAAGGACTCCGTGAAGAAGCGCCTTTCCCGCGACTCCTCCGAGGGCATGTCCTTCACCGAATTCAGCTACCAGCTCATGCAGGGCTACGATTTCTACTGGCTGTGGAAGAACCGGGGCTGCATCCTGCAGCTCGGCGGCTCCGACCAGTGGGGCAACATCACCACGGGCACCGAACTGATCCGCCGCATGGACGGCGGCGAGGCCTTCGCCCTGACCTGCCCGCTCATCCGCAAGGCCGACGGCACCAAGTTCGGCAAGACCGAGAAGGGCAACATCTGGCTCGACGCGGAGCGCACCTCCCCGTACGAGTTCTACCAGTTCTGGCTGAATGTGGCCGACGACGACGCCGAGCGCTACATCAAGATCTTCACGATGCTCGACCGCGAGACCATCGAGGGGCTCATCGCCGAGCACCGCGAGGATCCCGGAGCGCGGAAGCTGCAGAAGGTCCTCGCCCGCGAGGTGACCGTCATGTGCCACGGCCAGGCCGAGTACGACAATGCCGTCGCCGCCTCGCAGATGCTCTTCGGCAACGCCACGTCGGAAGCGCTGAAGAAGCTCGACGAACGGACGTTCCTCGCCGTGTTCAGCGGCGTCCCGACCTTCAACGTCGCCAAGGCCGAGCTCCCCTGCAACATCCTCGACTTCCTCGCCGTCAAGACCCAGGTCTTCCCGTCCAAGGGCGAAGCCCGCAAGATGGTCCAGGGGAACGGCGTCTCCATCAACAAGGACAAGGTGACCGACATCAACGCGGACGTTACGGAAGCCGACATCCTCGACGGCAAATACATCCTCGCCCAGAAGGGCAAGAAGAACTACTTCATCATCAATCTGATCTAGCATGGAAAAACCCGCCAGCACCAGACAGCTCAAGGTCGCGCGCGAGATCCAGAAGGACCTCGCGGAGATCATCCGCGCCAAGGGGATGGCTTCCTTCGGCGGGGCGATGGTGACGGTCAGCGAGGTGCGGATCAGCCCGGACCTCTCCGTCGCCAAGGCCTACGTCAGCATCTTCCCTTCCGGCAAGCAGGCGGAAGTCATGCAGCTGCTGGAAGAAAACAACAAGTCCCTCCGCGGCGAACTCGGCCGGGCGGTCGGCAAGCAGCTCCGCATCGTTCCGGAACTGGTGTTCTACCTCGACACCTCCCTGGACTACGCCGAACACATCGACCAGCTGCTGAAACAATAGCGCGATGAGGCTGCCGCTGCTGTTCGCAGGACGCTACCTGTTCGCCCGGAAGTCCCACAACGTCATCAACATCATCTCGGGCATCAGCGTCGCCGGCATGGCGACGGGCACGGCCGCACTCATCATCACCCTTTCCGTCTTCAACGGATTCAACCGGCTCGTCAAGGAAACGCTCAGCGACATCGAGCCGGACATCCTGGTCTCCCCCGCCACCGGCAAGGCCTTCCTTCCGGACAGCGCCGCCATGGCCTGGCTCGGCACCCAGCCGCAGGTAGAGAGCATCTGCAACGTCCTGGAAGAGAGCGTCTTCCTCGCTTACGAAGGCCGGCAGGGACTGGCCCGCGCGAAAGGCGTGGACAGCACCTATGAGAGGACTTCGCCGCTCCGTGGGCATATCCGCGAGGGGCAGTTCTCCCTCCACAGGGGGGACCTCCCCCAGGCGGTCGTCGGCAACGCGCTCGCCCTCTCCATGGGGATCCATCCCCGCTTCGTCGCACCGATGGAGCTCTACTACCCGACGCGTACCGGGAAGATCTCGCTCTCGGACCCGATGCATGCGGTCCGCAGCTGCAAGGTTTCCCCCTCCGGCCTGTTCACGATCAATGTCAACTACGACGGCGAACTGATCGTCGTCCCGATGGAAGTGATGCGGGACCTGCTTGAATATGGGCAGGAAGTCAGCGGCATCGAAATCCGCACCGCCGCCGGGACTCCCGAAAAGGAGACCGCCCGGCTCGTCCGGGACCTGTCGGCGCGGCTCGGCGACGGATTCGGGGTCAAGGACCGTTTCCACCAGAACGAGGCCCTCTACAAGATGATGCGCTATGAGAAACTGGCCATCTACCTGATCCTCATCTTCATCATCATCGTCATCGCCTTCAACATCTTCAGCTCGCTGTCGATGCTCATCATCGAGAAGGAAGGCGACATCCGGACGCTCCGGAGCCTCGGCGCCACCGACCGGCTCGTGAGGCGGATCTTCGTCCTCGAGGGCTGGTTCATCTCCCTGCTCGGCCTCGCCATCGGCCTCGTCGCCGGCATCGGCTTCGTCCTGCTCCAGCAGCGCTTCGGCTTCATCAAGATGCCGGGCAACTACCTCATCTCCGCCTACCCGGTCGTGCTCAAGGCCACGGACGTCCTCTGGACGGTCCTCGGCGTGGCCGGCATCGGCTACCTCATCGCCCTCCTCCCCTCCTTCCGACACAAAACGCAAACGATATGAAACGGATCCTCCTTGCCGCCGCCTGCCTGGCCGGCGCCCTCACCCTCTCCGCCCAGACCCACGGCGGGCTCAGCCCGGAAATCCTGGCCGAGATCAGCAAGGGCTACACCGGCACGCCCGCCGAAAAAGCCCTCCGCAACGCGCTGAACGGCACGCCCGTCGCGACCCTCGCCCTCAGCGGCGAAGCGCTTCCCGTCGATCCCCATTTTACGTATGAGGTAAAGACCAAGGGCCGCACGAACCAGAAGTCCTCCGGCCGCTGCTGGCTGTTTACGGGCCTCAACGTCCTGCGTGCCAAGATGATCGCGAAACACGACCTCGGGGCTTTCACCTTCTCCCAGAACTACCTCTTTTTCTATGACCAGCTGGAGAAGGCCAACCTTTTCCTGCAGGGGGTCATCGATACGCGGAACCTGCCCTTCGAGGACCGGAAAGTGGACTGGCTCTTCGAACATCCCATCGGGGACGGCGGCCAGTTCACCGGCATATCGAACCTCGTGACCAAGTATGGGCTCGTGCCCTCCGAGGCCATGCCCGAGACCCATTGCTCCAACAACACGGCCCAGATGCGCGCCCTGATCGCGACCAAACTCCGCGAAGACGGGCTGCAGCTCCGCGACGCCGCGGAGCAGGCGCTCCTCAACCAGCCGCGGATGATCGGACGGAACCGGGAGGCCGCAGAGGCGGAGATCGCCTATGCGCTTGAAAAGGTGAAGGTCGAGCAGCTGAAGGAGATCTACCACATGCTCGCCCTCTGCCTCGGCGTGCCGCCGAAGGAGTTCACCTGGACCCGCTACGACGCCAAGGGCGGTTTCGTGAGCCGGAAGACCTATACGCCCCGGTCCTTCTATGACGAGTTCGTCGGCGCGGACCTGGAGCACAATTACGTAATGGTGATGAACGACCCCTGCCGCGAATACAACAAGGTCTATGAGATCGACTACGACCGCCATGTTTATGACGGCGACAACTGGGTCTATCTCAACCTCCCGATCGAGCGGATCAAGGAGATGGCCATCGCCTCCATCAAGGACGACACCGCCATGTACTTCTCCTGCGACGTCGGCAAGTTCCTCGACCGGACGGCCGGCGTGCTCGACCCGGAACGATTTGACTATGAGAGTCTTTTCGGCGTCAGTTTTGGCATGGACAAGAAGGAGCGCGTGCAGACCCACGCCAGCGGCTCCTCCCACGCGATGACCCTCATCGCCGTTGATATGGACGGGGACAAGCCCGTCAAATGGATGGTGGAGAACAGCTGGGGGGCCGACAACGGCTACAAGGGCAACCTCATCATGACCGACCGCTGGTTCGACGAATACATGTTCCGGCTCGTGGTCGAGAAGAAGTACGTGCCCGCGGACATCCTCGGCCTGCTGGACCAGGAGCCCATCCGGCTCCCCGCCTGGGACCCGATGTTCCTCCCGGAGGAATAAGCGCCTCCCGGAGTGGATGTGACCCGCCCGAAACCATATCTCCCCGCGCTTTGCGCCGGATTCCTCCTCCTCGCCGCAGCCGACCTGGCCTGCGGCGGGGGCGGGTTTTCCTGGGCGGAAGGCGCTGTCCTGTGGAAACTCAGGATCCCGCGCGTGCTGACGGCGCTTGTCTGCGGCGGGGCGCTGGCCGTCGCCGGAGCCGGCATGCAGAGCCTGTTCCGCAATCCGCTGGCGGACCCGCACATCCTCGGCGTCAGCGGCGGGGCGGGGCTGGGAGCGGCTTGCGCCGTGGTCCTGCTCGGCACGGCGTGGCCTGCTTTCACCGGCGTGACGATGGTCGCCGCCGCCTTTGCCGGCGCCACGCTGGTCTCCCTGCTGCTCCTCGTCGTTTCCAGGCGCATCGCCTCCGGGCCGTCCCTGCTGATCTTCGGCGTCCTGCTCGGCTTCCTGCTGAGCGCCCTGACATCCATCCTGCAGTACACCGCCCATGAAGAAGGACTGAAACTGTTCTACAGCTGGATGGCGGGCAGTTTCTCCGGCAACCGATATGCGGACGTCGCGCTGATGGCAGCGGCCCTCATCATCGGTTTCGTGCTCCTTTCGTGGCGACGGAAGGGGCTGGATCTGCTCCTGTTCGGAGACGCCTACGCGACGCTTGCCGGAGCGGACGTGCAACGGCTCCGGCGCGTCATTCTGGGCGCCTGCTGCCTCCTGACGGCCGCCGTGACCGCTTTCTGCGGTCCCGTGGGCTTCGTCGGCATCATCGCTCCGCATCTCGCCCGCCGCCTGATGGGTTCTTCAGCCCACCGCGACGTGCTTCCCGCCGCCCTTCTCAGCGGCGCCTCGCTCGCCCTCCTCGCCGACATCCTCTCCCAGCTCGCCGGCCTACCCGCCGGCAGCACCATCGCCCTCCTCGGCCTTCCGCTCCTGCTACCGCTGCTGCTGCAAAAAGGAGGGGACGGCAACACGTTATTTGCGTGAATTCATTATCTTTGCAGGTATGAAAAAGCGTTGGCTGACAATGATATTGGCCGCGGCCGTCGCGGCAGCGGGGTGCCAGAAGGACCCGCTGCCCGGACCGGAGCCGGTGGACCCGGTCGTCGAACCGGAAGATCCCGTTGAACCCGAAGAGCCTGAAGAGCCCGAGGAGCCGGAGAAACCGGTCCCGGCGGACCTGCGGGTCGCGTATGAAGCCAAAGACTCCACGTATTTCGGACGCACGGCCTTCGCCGAATGGGCCTATGACCTGAAGGATCCCGACATGACGACGCGGACCTTCAACATGTTCCTCCAGCCCAAGTGCAAGGACAACAACGAGAAACTGCACCTCCGGATGAAGGACGAGAGCGGCGCGGGCTCGCCGGAATGGGGGTATTGGGATTATATCCTCCACTATGAGAGCACGGATGCCAGGGGAGAGACCGTCCTCCTCTCCGAACGGGTCATTTTCCCGGCCGGTTCCGACTTCGGGCACCGGGCGAAAGGACTGCTGCTGGTCAACCATCCGACCATCTGCGCCAATGCGGAGTGCCCCACCGAGAAGAAGGATTACCTCTTCGGACTGGCCTCGCTGGACTATGTCGCCGTGTTCCCGGACCTGCAGGGTTTTGGCGTCTCCCGGGACCGGGTCCATCCCTACCTCTGCGCGGAGCAGACCGCCCGCAATTCGGTCGACGGCCTGCTCGCGGTCCTGCACTTCCTCCGGGACCGCGAAATCGCGCTGCAGGAGGACCGGGAACTGATGAATGTCGGCTATTCCCAGGGCGGCGCCTCGGCGCTGGCCGCGCATAAATACCTGGAAAACAATTGTTCCGAAGAAGAGAAAGCCCTGCTTCCCCTGAAGGCGAGCTACTGCGGCGGCGGGCCCTATGACCTTGAACTGACGATGAAGGTCTACCAGGAAACGGAAGACCTGGCCTATCCCTGCGCCCTGCCGCTGATCATCATCGGCATGAAAGAAGGCTTCCCGGAGCTGATGGCCGGCATCGAGCCGGAGGACTACTTCACGGAGAAGGTGGTCAAAGGCAATGTCCTCGACTGGACCCGGGACAAGGAACATACGGCCGCGGAGATCACCTCCCGCATCCGCGGCGCCTCCGGGACGCACCAGATGGCCGGAATGCTTTCCGACAAGATGGCGGATCCCGCATCGAAGGAATACAAGGCGCTGGCGGCGGCCATGAAAGCCAACAATCTCATCACCGGCTGGACGCCGGTCCACCCCGTGCACCTCTGCCACGTCCCGAAAGACGAGGTCGTCCCGTATGCCAACGCGGAAAAGGCGATGGAGAGCTTCGCCGGCGGGCCGGTCTCCTGGATCGCGAATTTCACGCCCCTCATGCCATCCCACGTCGGCGGCGCAGCCGGCATGTACCTGCAACTGCTCGACGGCTTCTCGGAGTAAGCGCCTAAAACAGTTCCACTTACACTCTTTTACCGGCAGAAAATCTTGCTTGCAAGGCATTGTAGCCCCTATTTCCGGGGTTTTTTTTCCTTTTTTTTCTTGCATTATTCCCTATTTTATTACTAAATTCGTGCTCCATTTGGAGAAACAGAAATAATAACCGGCATCACCGGTGTCTGCTGCTTCGCAGCCCTGTCCGGGTAAATGCCACTGGTGATGCCGGTTATTATTTCACAATTCCTTGGTACCCGAAGAGCCAGAGGAATAGGAATATGCTGGAAAACAGATGGGCATTTTAAGAGGCATCTTATTTGTTTTCATGGCTTTATGCCAATTCACGGCCATGGGGGCGGTTTCCACGGGAAATCCCTCCCATACCCCTCTTGCCTCCGGACTCAGCGGTACCCCCGCGGATTCCACCCAATCTTTCCGGCTCCCGACGGATCCCCTCGCCGGCAGGCGCTACAACGGGAGTTTCACCCCGGAACAGACCATGGATGGAGACCCTTCCCTCCAGCGGTATTCCCTCGAACAGAACCTCAACGGCGAACGCCAGCGCGGCCGGCATTACGGCGAAACGGTGGAGACCGAATTCACCTTCTATTTCCGACGGAACAAGACCGACATCGACCTGGATTACCTCTGGAACCGGGAGCAGGGAGAGGACCTGCAGGGCCTGCTGGAACGGAATGTCGGCATCGATTCCATCGCGATTTTCGCATGGGCCTCCCCGGAAGGCGACTACCGCCACAATGTCTGGCTTTCGGACCGGCGCACGAAGGCTGCACGCCAGTATCTGCTCTCCACGGCCGGAGTCGGACCAGAGCGGGTTTTCATCCGGCGCCAGGAAGAGAACTGGCCCGGTCTGGCCCAGGCCGTGAACGATTTCTACGCCGGCGGGGACAAGGAGCAGATCCTCCATATCCTCCGGGACAGGCAGCTTTCGGATCAGGAAAAGGAACTTGCCCTCCGGCAGCTGGACGAAGGCCGGACGTTCGAAGCCTTGCTGGAGACGGTCATGAAGCCGCTCCGCAGCGCCGTCATCGTCGTCTATTGGAGACAATTGGCCATCAGAGACGTTGCGTTCAAGTTCACCCCGGAGGTCGTTGCGAGCCTTTACCGCTCCCCTCTCCAGGCGCATCATGTTCCCCCGCAAAGGACCTTCCTACCCGACGAAGCGCTGTGGAAGTGCCGCACGGTCGTCGCATGGAAGACCAATGCCCTCTATGATGCCGTCACGGCGCTGAACTATGCCGTGGAAGTTCCTGTCGGAGAGCACTTTTCCGTTCAGTTCGAGCATTATTTCCCCTGGTGGGCGACAAAGAAAGAGCTCAAGTACTGCCTCCAGTATCTCCAGCTCGGCGGGGAATTCCGCTGGTGGTTCGCGCCCCGTCCGCAGCCGGCATCCGGACGCTTTGTGCTCCGGGACGTCCTCACCGGGCATTACCTGGGCCTCTACGGTTTCTATGGCAAAACCGACCTCCAGTGGGAACGGCAGGTCGGCATGTACCAGTGCCATCCGGTGCTGAGCGCGGGGCTTACCTATGGCTACAGCTTTCCCCTCACCCGTCACTGGAACATGGAGCTGTCCGTCAGTGCGGGTTACGCCCGCATCCCTTATCAGCATTACATCCCTTCGGAGGACTGGCAGATCCTATGGCGCGACCGGGAGAACCAGGGCATCCTCCACTATTTCGGTCCCACCCAGGTCAAGGTGTCGCTCGTACGCCCGATCCTGATCAGATATCGCGTGAAATGACCCGGGTGATGAAACACATAGCCGATGGAATCCTGGCCGGAATGCTCCTGATGCTTTCCGTATCCTGCGAATTCCGCCCGCTCTCCGAGACGGGGAACATGAGCTATGTCCGCATCTACATCGACGAGCACCTGCTCAACATCACCACGGGTTTTTACAACGAAAAGTTCCACCATCCTGCCTACCACAGGCCGGACATCATGCGCGTCGCCCTGTTCGAGCCGGGAACCGGCCGGATGGTGGGCGAGCGCTATCTCCGGGGCCAGGGAGACGATGAGCGGGGGCATTATTATTATGGATACATCCTCGCCGAGGCCGGCCAGTACGACCTCCTCGCATACAATTTCGGTACGGAATCGACCGTGGTCGGGAATGAGTATGATTTCCATACGATGCTCGCCTATACCAATACGATCGCCCCGATGCTCCGGAGCCGGCTGGCGAGCCGTGACCCGGGATCCAGTCAGGAATCCATCCGTTACGATGCCGACCATCTGTTCGTCGCCCGGGCGGAAGGACTTGCTGTCGGCTTCCATGAGGGAATCGACACCCTGCGCAATACCAACGGGGAGCCATGGTTCCTGGCTCGGAGCGTGGTCAAGTCCTATTATCTGCAGGTCGGCGTGACAGGTGCCCAATACCTGTCGGCCGCCTCCGTGCTGCTGACCGGCATGGGCAGGGAGGTCCGTCTTTCGGACAGCAATTTCACCGATGGCGGGGAAGCAACGCTCTATTTCGACATGCTGAACGGGTCCTACAGCAAGGAAGGTGCTGATTTCGAATGCATCTACGGCACTTTCGGCACCTTCGGCCGCCTGCCCGATGCCGAAAACGACCTCACCGTTTCCTTCGAACTGGTCACCACGTACGGGAAGCAGTTCGAAAAAACCATCCCCATCAAGGAAGTCTTCCTCCGGGAGGACGCCCTCCTCCGCCAATGGCTCATCATTGACGAAGTGATCGAAATCCCCCCGCCTCCCCTGCCGCCGGAAGAAAAGGAAGGGGGCCTCAACCCCGCCGTCGGCGACTGGAACGACGTGGGAAGTACCATTAATATTTAATTCAAATCATTATAATCTATCGTTTTAACAAATTTAACAAAGCATGAAAAAAGTTGTGATCATGGCAGCCATCGCCTGCGTAGCGCTCGCGGGCTGCACCCGGAACGAACGGCACGCTGACCCCGCCGACGACGTTGCCATCGGCTTCTCCCCCATCGCACAGCGCACCACGACCCGTGCGGAGTTTCACGGCGAGCAGAACGCCACCTACACCGGCGACGGCTCCACTTACGAGAAATTCACCGCCTACGCCGCCTTCACGTCCGACAACACGACGGTTCCCAGCACGGATTTCTTCCCGGCAGCCGGTGAAGAATGCTCCTACAACGCCACCGGAGACTACTGGGCTCCTGCGACGTCTTACCTCTGGCCCAAGGCAGGTTATCTGACCTTCCACGCGTTCTCCCCTTCCGCCCTTACCCCTTGCAGCGGGACTGTCGCGAACGCCTGGACCACGGGTCTGACCATCTCCAACTTCGTTGCCTCGACGAACATGGACCAGCAGGTCGATGTCCTCTACAGCGACTACAACTTCTATCAGCAGCGCAGCGCCTATACGCCGGCCAACGGCATGCCTTACGATGACGAGGACAACTCCGCTTTCACCCACAACGGTGTCAACCTCATCTTCCGCCATGCGCTCAGCGCCGTGCAGTTCCGCGTCGTTACCGACCAGGATTATGCTCCGGCATCCGCGAACGCCAAACACGAGTTCACGGTCACCAAGATCGAAGTGCTGAACGCCAACAACAAAGGTGAATTCCACGAGAACCGCAAGGGCGACGCCACCAACGACTATGCAGACGCCGCCGCCGGCAGCATCACCTTCAACAAGGACAATGCCCTGACGGCTTCCCCGTATTGGGTCCCCGCCGCCGACGAGACGACCTACACCGTTTTCACCGGTGCAACCGAAGTCACGACCGCCGACGCCGCTGCCGCCAAGACCTTCGGCGACTACGGCAAGATGATGCTCCCCATGCCGCAGGCCCTTGCCCACAGCACCAACGAGGTCTCCGTCAAGGTCACCTATAACTACAAGTTCACCCTCGGTACGGAGGAGTACACCTACAGCGACCTGAGCAGCACCGTCTCCCTCGCCGGCGCACAGGCCAAGAAGTACAACGGCGCCACCGAGGACTACGATGTCGACTACTGGCTCATCAACCACAAGTACTTCTACACGCTGGTCTTCACCCTCGATCCCATCATCTTCGATCCGAAGGTCGAAGCCTTCGTGGAAGTCTCCGACATCAACATCGACCTCCCTTACCAGAACTGATGTTCCGGCCTGACGCATACGGGGCCAGGACTGCGGCGTTTTTTTACCGCCGCAGTCCTGACCGGCGTATGCCAAGGCATCTTCACCCTGTCCGACAACGCCTATCACCCAGGACAATGAGAAAAGCCCAGACGCACTTCGCCCTTCTTCTCCTTCTGGCTGCCGGAAGCTGTACGGTCGATGTCCCCGGCGGGACCGCACCGCGCATGGCCATCCTCTTCCAGAAGCCCGCCGTCCAGTTGCAGACCCGGACGGATCCCGGCCTGTCCAACGCCGAAATGCCGGCGGGATATGACACCCGGGAGCACTTTTCCGTATTTGCGCTCGATGGAGACGACGTTTTCGCGAACCTGGGCGCCGCACAGAAAAGCCGCTATTTCATCCAGGACGAAGAATGCGCCTACAACGCGGCCTATGATGCCTGGGAGCCCATGACGCGCTATTACTGGCCGCCGGCCGCAGCGCGCCCGAACTTCCGGCTCAATCTCCAGGCCTATTCCCCGTCCATGGCGTCAGAGGACATGACAGGCCTTGTCCACAGCTGGGACAACGGATTCCAGTTCAGCGGCTTCTCGCCCAGGGAAGGCGGCCGTCAGTACGACTTGCTCTACAGCGACAGGCACCTGGACAAAAAGCGCCCCGACTATTCTCCGTCAGCGGGCTATCCCTATGATGAAGACAGCGGAGACCAGGGAAGCCGCAACGGCATCGACCTCTGTTTCCACCACGCCCTGTGCTCCATCGTTTTCAGGATCCGGGCGAGGATTCCCGAGGACGCCGCCCAGGTTATCCGGCTCCAGCGGATCGTGATCAAGAATGTATGGGGAAAAGGCAGCTTTGACCAGCACATCGGCGGCAGCGCCGGATGGCATATCGACGACGATGCCGCAGAGACCGCATACACCGCCTATGAGAACACCGCCACCGAGGAAGAAGGCCAGCGGCTCTTTGAAAGCGCCACACCCGAAAACGACTATTTCACAGCGCCCAATGCCCTGATGCTCATCCCCCAGCCGCTCAACCACCCGGCCGGAGGGGAAGAGCATCATGTGACGGTCGAGGTCACCTATACGCGAACCATCATCGCCTCCGGGAAAAGCATGACCCTTACCGAGACGGCCGACCTGGTAACGGGCAACGATGGCGGCTACTACACCGATGCCACGGAATCCCCCATCGAGGGTTGGGTCATGGGGCGCCGCTATACGTACGACCTGACCATCAACCTGTTCAAGATCTTCGTGGATCCGACGGTGGATGTGTGGAGCGACTTCAACCCCGAACAGCATCTCAATCTCTGACAGGCCATGAGAATCCGTCCTTTCCTTGTTCTCGCGCTCGGAGTCGCAGCCGCCTGCAGCAAACAGCCGGCTGCAGAACCGGCTTCTGCCGCCATCCGCTTCGAGGTGACCCATACGCCGGCTCCCACACGCGCCATGATTACGGACGCGGATGAGCTCCGCGAGTCGTGCACGCCGGGTCAGGGAGACAAGGCCATCGGGCTCTGGGCAGCCATGCAGCGGGGAACGGAAACGACCAATGACGTGTTCCAGGGCGTGAAACTCCAGTGGCGCCCCGTCGGGGACAAAGGCCATGAAAACAATCCGAATCCGGATCACAGCGAAGATGGGACCGGAAACGAATCGTATTGGAACACCGTCGTCAGCGAAGGGGGGACCGACCGATTCGCCGAGGTTTACTGGCGGCCGGAAGAGACCTATTATTTCCGGGCTTATTACCCGGACGGCGTACAACTCGCCAACAACACGAGCGCCACGACCTTTATCGCCGAATACCACACGGAAAGGCAGCAGGAGGATCTCATGGCCGCCTACCAGAAAGTGGTGCTGTCCGACAGGGCTTCCCTGCAGCAGCACGTCAAGCTGAACATGCTGCACATGCTGTCCGCCGTGCAATTCACTTTCAGCTACAAAGAAGAAGCGGGGTTCTACAATTCCGACCGCCTCCTGGGCATGTGGCTGGAGAACACCGCCGCCGGGACGTTCGGCAACTACGCGCTCCTGGTATTCGGGGACGGGACGGAAGCCGGCGCCACCCATGTCGACTGGTATATCATGGATATACCCGCACCCGGTACCAGGATGTATGAATGGAACTATTCTGCGGGCATCCCTTTCTACAGGACCGACACGGAAAACGTCAGCGCGACGGCCTACACGGCCTCCGCGGATCCCGACGACAAGGGCGCCATCTTCACGGGAAGCAACCATTACGTCTATATGGTCCCGCAGGAGCTCCACCCCGGGACCCAGCTCTGCTTCATAACGGAAAGCAGCATGGGCAACGTGTTCCGGATCAACTTCCCCGATGCCTTCACGGATGCGGACGGCGTGGTCCACCACGCCCTGGAACCGGGATACCGCTATACTTTCCATGTGGTCATCAGCCGGCTGGACGTCGATGTCTTCATCACCATCAAGGAATGGAACCGGCTGGACTCCTCTTATTCCATTGCGTTTTAGCCCATGAGCAAGTTCTTCCGCATATTGCTTCTCGCCGTTGCAGGCCTGTCGGCCTGCCGGGGAATCGAGCCTGACAAGTCGGACGGTGCCGCCGACCTGACAATCAGCCTGCGGCTTCCCGCTATCGAGACCCGGAGCGCCGGATATGCCGACGGAGCGGTTTCTGCCGCTGATGCCGCCGCTTGGAATGACTGGGACCGGCTCGTGGACGGACAGGCCATTTACCGGCTCACCCTCTTCCTCGTACGGAAGACCGACAACCAGCTCATCGGCTACCGTGACCTGTATGCCGGAAGCCCCGACTACTGCACCGACGAAAGCACGTACGGACTCAACGGCTTTTGCCGAAGCGACGGGACCCTCCTTCCCGGAGAGACCATCTTTTCCACGTGTGCACGCGTTCATTTCAACTATCTCGTTCCCATGCACGGTACGGTGGAGAAGCTGCGCTCCGGCACCTACAGGCTTTACGCCGTCGCCAATTACTCCCCCCTCCAGTCGATTCCCGCAGAAAGCGGCACACGGGACTATGCAGGACTCCCGGATGACGGGACGGGGAGCGATTTCACCTCCATCCTGGAAGGGCTCCTGGCCGGATTTGATACCGAATCGGGCCTTTCCGGTTTCGACCCCGACGACCGGCCCGGTTTCTTCCGCTACCAAGTCCTTGCCGCCGCCGACAACGGCGTTTCCCAGTATGTCTGCGAGCAGCAGCCGCAGCCCCTGACATTCAAGCAGGATTTCCTGGTGCTCTCCGGGACGAACGAAATCCAGGCGGAACTGGTGCGGACCTACTCCCGCATCCGCTTTGTCCTCAACAATGAAAGCACGTCCGAACGGCTCAGCCTCAATGCCTTCTCCTTCAAGACCCCGTTCGCCCAGGACAGGGCATTCCTCTTCGATCCCGGCGACGACAGCAGGTATGGTGCGGCATGGACCGGCACGCCGGTCCTGGATTCCCCGCATGCCATCCACCCCTACTCCGGGGACGGGACCATGGTCCTGGAACCGGAAGAGCAGCAAGTGGTCTATGATGCCTATGTCCTGGAAAGCAAGCGCGGAGCGGACAAGTACCGGTACATGATCGACGTGGAATATGCCGGTATCAGTTCACAGGAAATCAGCCTCGCGGAAGCAACGCCCATCCGCACGATGGCGGCGCTGAAAACAGCCTATAACGCAGGCCATTACAAATTCCTGGTCAAGCCGGTCCAGCAGGACCGCGGCTTCCTGTACGACAATACCCTCAACAGCGGTGCCGCCAATCAGCGCATCCTGGTGGAGAACTATAACCAGTCCAGCGGTTCCGAACGGGAATATCTCGACAGGAACATCCAGGGCGGGAGCCGTTCCACCGCCCTGCTTGTCGCTTCCGACGGGACCATCCGGGCCAAGGACGGAACGCCGCTGACCGATTTCCACCTCAACGGGGGCTACGAGGTCTTCGTATGGAGTTTTGAGAAGACCGGCGACTGGAATTTCAACATCATGAACGAGCTCACGGGGCAGTATTGGGACAAGAACATCGTGACGAATAACAACAGCATCCGCCTCGTATCCACCTCCGTGGGTTATTTCCACTATGCCCCGGAAAACTTCACCGCCAGCGGCAACCAGGGCCTGGGCTTCCGGAGCGCCTATCCCACCGGAACCACCGTCTATCTGAACCGGGACGGCTACGGCAGCGCCACCCGGAACACCATAACCAACATGTGGATGCTCTATCCCCTCACCAGCGGAGTGCCGGCACACGCCTCCCGGGTGGTGGACCTGCAGGTGATCGACCCCGTCTCGCAACAGCCCGCCGACCTCGGCGAACTCCACCGGAACGACTTTATCCAAGTGAATATCTTCACGTCCGTGCACCCGGACGGCGGTTTCCTGGAATTCAAGGTCATTCCCTGGAACGCCAGGGAGGGAAGCATAACTTTCGAATAGCCGATGAAAAGAAGTTTCACCCTGTCTTTCCTGTTACTGATGGTCCTGCTCGGCGGCTGCACGCGCGAGGGGCAGCCTGCGGATGAGGATACAACCGGCCCCGAGACCTGGGTCACCCTCCCCTTCTCGGCTTCGGCCTTCGGCGCAGTAAGCATCGAGACCCGCAGCGACACGGGCATCATCGGCGAATCCCGCGTGAAGAACATCTTCCTGTTCATCTTCAATGAGGACGGGACCAAGCGGCTCTATGCCCACTTCTTTGACAGCGGCAATCTGGGCACGCAACAGGACGTCATGGCCGGCCTGTTCGACGGCTGGTGGGTCAACAATACGGTTGACAAAAGCGACACGTACGGCGCATACACGCCCGACAGCCCGGACGACAGTAAATGGACAAACGGCGGGATCCGCATCAAAGCCCCCCAATACACAGGGGCCCGGCTCTATGCGATCGCCAACATTGACGGCGACATGATCAACGTTTCCCCGGAGAGCCTCAACCTCATCCGGACGGAAAGCCAGCTCCTGTCCCTGACGGCCCGGCTGCACCAGAATACCATCCAGCGGAACGGCTACTTCCCCATGACGGGGTTCAGGAGCCCCGTCAAGATCGTCGGCAATTCCAACAAGATGCTCTGGAGCGGCGGAAGCGGATACACGGAAGACTGGTACCTCCCGCTGGAGCGCATGGATGCGAAAATCCAGTTCAACATCCAGGTCCCGGTCGGCCATGCTTCCCTGGACGGGGAAGGCGATGAGGCCGAATACCGCAAACTCATGAGTTTCAAGCCGGAGAGCTGGCAGGTCGTCAACGTGCCCAAAGGCTGCACCGTCTTCGAAGGGGCCGTCGGTACCGGACCGGATGCCGGAGCGGACGGCTACTTCGATTCGATGCCCATCCCGACGGAAATAACCCGCGGGGAAGAAACGCAGAATCCGGTCTATGGCTTCACCTTCTACATGATGGAGAACCGCGAAAGCACCCACCGCCAGGGGAGCACGGGCGGCGACTACCACAAGCGCGACCTCCGCTTCAAGGATCCCGTCACCGGGAAATACGACGTATCGACAGACCGCCGGTGGGAGAATGCGCCCGAGGCGGGCACCTATGTCATCATCAAGGGGACGCTGAACATGGAAGTGAGCGTGAGTTCCGAGGCCAAGGACCAGACGCTCTGCGCCGATGTCACCTATATCATCCACCTCGGCGACTTCGCCGCCGACAGGGACAACTACGACATCCTGCGGAACACCTATTACACCTACACCGTGAACATCCTCGGCGTGGACAAAATCCTCCTCGAGGTGACCACCTCCCAACCGGACAGCCCCCTTCCTTTCGAGGAAGCCAACTCCGGAGCGATGGGCGGTGTCAGCATCGCCAAGGAAAGCACCTACACCTTCGACGCCCACTACGGCCAGCGGGTCTTCAGTTTCGACGAAGCGCATATCGACCTGGACCATTGCTACTGGTATGTCAAGACCCCTTATGGAAAAGAAGGGATCCCTCCCCGCGTGGGGGATGCGGACGTTCCCTCCGGTTTCGACTACAAATGGGTCCATTTCCGCGTGAACGACCCCGACAATGACCCCTCCCTGCCCTATTACAGGGCCGAATACGGCGCATTCCCCTACCGGCACAACAACCATCCTTACCCGGGAGACGGCAGCGGAGAACTCATGGATGTCGTGCAGTTCTGCCAGTACCTCCGGCAGCAGAAGGCCCTATCGCTCGCGGGAGAGCCCAACGATTTCCGGCCGGAGTTCGACCAGGAATGGTATGACTGGGCCTGGCGGGATCCCGACCTGGCGAACGGCATCAGCGGCTGCGGTCTGAACTCCAACCCCCTCTATGCCGGCCTGTCCCAGGAACAGAAAGAAGCCAAGGCACAGGAATTCGCCTGCCGGAAACGGATCTATGTCACGGTCTATGTAGATGAGTTCTATTACGACGAACACCCCATCACGCATGCGGGCAGGCAGGATTTCTGGAAGACCTTCTGCAACCAGCCGAACCGGATGATGTTCCTCCTGTGCGACAGCTACTTCAGCCTCGACCGCGAAAGCACCGCCACCGGCTCCGTCATCACCATCCGCCAGCGGGCCATCCAGACGCCCTATAACCTGGGAAGGAGCGCAGAAGAACTGCCGACGGCCTGGGGGACGGAAGTCGTTGACGAGACGGAGGGGCTGGTCTGGTTCTTCAGCCAGCGGGAGCATGCCTACTCGCGCGGCTCGAACCACACCGGCTATGCCGGGGAAATCAACCCCTACATCCAGCTTCCCGCCAACAGCCGCTTCAACGGGCGTTACAATTCGGCATCGAACTGGCAGCTCCTTTCCGGCGGGCAATGGGTCAGCGGCGACCGCTGGGACGCCCACCTCGACTTCACCTCGGAGAATGATGCCAACTACATCTTCCTGAAAGATGATCCGGACGACGATACCGATGCTACGATGCGCTGGTCCTGCCTGATGCGGAACCGCGACAACGACGGCGACGGCATCATCGATCCGGAAGAGATCCGCTGGTACATGGCTTCCAGTGAACAGATCATCGACCTGTATCTGGGCGGGCAGGGCCTCTCCGATGAGGCCATGACCTATTCCCAGTCCTGGGCGGACCGGAACGGCGTCTATCCCGCGGGAGACCCGTTCGCCGGCTGCGACCGCTGGCGCCTGCACTACATTTCCAGCACCATCAACAGGAACACGAACACGCAAAAGTATCTGCCGGACATGATCCGTGCGGAAGAGGGCCCGAACATCGGCAACGGCTATTATCACATGGACGTTTACTGGGACAACAGCCACAAGCAGGGACGCTTCACGACCCGGTGCGTACGGAACCTGGGCATGGATGAAGAACAGCTGGACCCGGCCTCCGCGGCCAGCGTCATCGGCGATGTGAATTCACTCCCGGTCTCCCTGGTCATTGCCACCCCCTCCACGGCCGCCATCAACGCGAATACCACCTACACCTACGACTGCCGGAATGTCAACGAGAAATCGCTGCGCTACTTCTCTTCGGTCGAACTGGAACCGGAAAACGAATTCGGACAGAGTTCCCGCCTCTGGAAACGCTTCCAGACCGGCCCTTACGTGGATATTTCCACCGCAACCGGATCGACAAACGACCTCGGCATCAACTACAGATACATCTACAATACCCTCCTTGAAGGCAAATCACCCTGCCCGGAAGGGTACCGCGTGCCCAACATCCGTGAAGCGGCCGTCATGATGATTTTTTCCGACAACAACTGGTGGAACAGCTGCAGGACCACCCTCGTGAGCAACTGGATCTACTGCGGCGCGGCGACAGGCAACTACACGGTCGGCGGAAACGGGAAGGACTATGCATCGACCGGCAACGCCAACGAACTGAAGAAAGTATCCTGGAATGTCAAGGGGAAGGACGGCAACATCACCATCGGCAGCGGAAGCCAGTACATCCGCTGCGTCCGTGACCTGCCGGAAGAGTAACGCGCTTACTGATTCTCTTTTATATACTTCCGCTCGGTCTCCGCGATGACCTCCTCGAAACCGGTCAGCGCGGCGAAGGGCGCGAACTGCGCCGCGCGTTCGAGGCGCGGCATCCGCGGATGGTTCCGCGGCTCCGGGTGCGGAAGACGGATGATGTCGTCGTAGTCCTTCATGCCTTGTGCCCTCCGATCTGCTTGTTGCGCTCGACGGCCGTCGCGCCCTCTTCGAAGTTCATGCCCTTGAGGATGGCGTTCTTGCCGAAGCGCTTCCGGATGGAAAGGATGGCCTCCTGGCGGCTGCGTTCGCGTTCATCCGCCGCCGGGTCGCCGAACAGGTCCAGCTGGGTCCCGCCCGGCGTGTCGGCCGGGACAACCCGCCCGGCACCCAGCGTCAGCCGGCGCACCAGCAGCGCGGGATCGACGATCCGGTCATAGAGTTCCCCGACCGCCTTCAGGATCTTCGATGTCGAAGAAGTCGGATCCCCGAGGGGAACGCTGCCGTGGGCCGGTTTCGGGACCTGGCGGCCCAGGTAGTCGGTCACGACCGGCCCGCGGTAAGCGCGCCGCCGCTCCGGATCGGACAGGTTTTCCGTGTCATAATTCACGCTCAGGACCATCTGGTCGGTCAGGAGGCCTTTTTCCACCAGGTCGAGCACCAGCGAGTCCGTCATTTCCAGGACTACGTTCCGGGCCTTCGCGAAATCATAGGGCTCCGTCAGGACCTGCCCGCTGCTGAGGCTGTTCGCCGAGGGGCGATACGCCTTGATATCCGCCATCGTGCAGGGCTCCCAACCCCATGCATGGTCAATCAGCAGTTCGGCGTTGATGCCGAAGAGTTTATACAGAAGTTCCTCATTATAACGCTGGTACGGGTCGCCGACGGAGCAGCGGGCGATGTCGCCCATCGTGAAGAGGCCATTGGCCTCGAGCCGGGCGGCAATCCCCCGCCCCACGCGCCAGAAATCCGTCAGCGGCCGGTGGTTCCAGTATTTCTGCCGGTAGGACATCTCGTCCAGTTCGGCGATGCGGACGCCGTCCTTGTCGGCCTGCCGGTGCTTCGCCTCGATGTCCATGGCGATCTTCGCCAGGTAGAGGTTCGTGCCGATCCCGGCCGTCGCCGTGATCCCGGTCTCCGCGAGCACATCCCGGACCAGGCGCATCGCAAAATCATGGGCGCTCAGGCGGTACATCTTCAGGTACTCCGTCGCCTCGATGAAGACCTCGTCGATGGAATAGACGTGGATGTCCTCCGGCGCGACATATCGGAGGTAAATCCCGTATATCCTGGCACTTACCTCCATATAATGGGCCATCCGCGGGGTCGCAATGTGGAAATCCAGTGCAAGCGACGGGTCGGCGAGGACCTCCTCATTGTCCTTCGATGACCCCGTCAGCGGACCGCGTTTCCGCCGCTCCGCATTGATCTTCGCCACCTGCCGGTTCACCTCGAACAACCGCGCCCGGCCCGGAATGCCGTAGGACTTCAGCGACGGGGACACCGCCAGGCAGATGGTCTTGTCCGTCCGGCTCGCATCGGCCACCACCAGGTTCGCCTTCAGCGGGTCCAACCCCCTGTCCACGCACTCCACGGAGGCGTAGAACGACTTGAGGTCTATGGCGATGCAGGTACGCATGAGGGATTGGAACGAAGTGCAATACACTTCGAGATTCAAAGTTAAAGAATTGTTCACAGGATTCCAAAAGCGACCTGGAGCCGGGCAGCTCCTTCCGGTTGCCTCCGAACAGTTGTCTTATGACCGGAATGGAAATATTGCCAGTATTTCTCGCATCCTTGGCACGGAATCTGAAGCGGTTCCTGATACTCGTGATTATTTTGGCAACTGGCTTTCGGTGCTGGTGGAAGACGAGACGGATTATACTTTCGAATACGATTTGAACGGAGCCATGACCTACGACGGAAAAAACCGAGTCACCCTGACCCGGAACATCCTGGGGCAACCGTATCTTTTGGAACAAGCGGGAGGAGCTTGTGTGGAGTTCTCATATCTGGCAGACGGGACGAAGCGTTATATGGTTGCGGACACCTTCGAAGGCCCTCAGTACTACGGTTCATTCATCTATCGCTACGACGAGGCGGCCGGAGAGACCTTCCTGGAAAGCATTGCGCATCCTGAAGGTCGCTTTGCAGTAACATCGTACACCAGTCAGGACGAGCCAGTGTACTCCAACCTGCATTATGTGACCGACCGGGTCGGCAGTGTCGTCGCCGTCGTCAGTCTTGACGATGTTGAAGACGAGGGCACCGATGCCGTCCTGGAAGGAAACGGCTACACGCCCTTCGGCGAGCGCTTCGCCATCGGCGGTTTCCCGAAGATGCACCTGAACCGTTTCCGTTTCAACGGGAAGGAGGACATGTCCCGCTTCCAGCTCCCCTACATCGACTACGGCGCCCGCTACTACGACCCGACCGTCGCCCGCTGGCACCGTCCGGATCCCATGGCCGACAAGTATCCCGACACCTCCCCCTATGCCTTCTGCGCCAATGATCCGGTGAATTTTGTGGATCCGAGGGGAGATAGTCTAATGATATGCAACCTGTCAATACTGCTTGCCATTTTTGCGGGATTACCAGATGGACAGCATATTTTCATTAGCCTTAATAAAGGAATCGTTGACCCTTCCACATTGGATAGCTCCTCGGACGATTTCTTTATGCAAGATTTATACGAAATCGCAACGAGTCCTGAAATGGTTGAACTCTCATTATCACGAGATTATCTTGAGAAAAATGAATCGGGTTTAACCATTGTCTCTTTTAAGGAAGCTCCTGTCGATTATGATGATGCCATAGATTTGAATGATCCAAGTTATTTTTTACCAGAGGGTGTTATTGCGCTAGGAAAACATGTCAAAGGGAATACAGGACGCAGCCTTTTCCCTGTTCCATCACCATCCATGTCCCCCAACAATAACATACATGTCATCATAAATAGTTCATCAAACAATTATAAGCATCAAGCGGTTGGATTGGCTCATGAATTCTCTCATGTAATTCTTTATCTCAGAGGTCTCCCTTATCGGCACGATATGGGAGGTCCTGCAGATGTTTTCATTTATAACAGAGCAAAAATGATGTCTAGAAGATTGGGTTATGACAATTAGAAGAATCCTACTATTCTGCTGTGCATCCATTCTGTTGATTCCAGCATTAGCCCAAAATGGATATTACGATCTTCGCTGGTGGAGTCATTTTGATCAACAAATTGCAAAAGAAAATCGATTCAGAGGGTATGTATATGAGGGATCTAGCATCTTCGTGAGATTCTATTACGCAGAAGACATTGCCCCCCCGTTAGAACACAAAGAATCCTTTCAAGTCGAGTATTATACTGAGGATGGAAAGTTATTGCAATTCGGGTTTCTTCCTGAATCAGTAAGCTTTGAGGACAGCAGTCCCGGTGCCATCTCCAGATTTGTCGTTTCCCAGGCATTGGGCAAATGGGGAGAGCGTTTTGATTATCTATTTGGTGAACATGTCTGTGTTCTATTTGATAATCATCTCAATATCAAGGAAATCCGATTTTGCGGGAGTTGTCCACCCAAAGGAGAATTGCGCGAGATGCTGGAATATGCTATTAAGAAATCCGAAGGTCATTGGAAAATTACAACTCCTTTTGAACAAAACTATTACCTCGTGTTTTTCACGATCAGACATTATTGGGAGATGCCTATGCAATAGAATCGATTCCCCGGAAAAGTATTATGGCGACTTGGTTCTCGTCAGAGTCCCAGAAGAAAGCGGTGTCCAAAAGAAGCGATGAATTGTATTTATCTGATAACCGTGGCGGGGATGCCCCCGCCATGGTTTTTTTAGCCGACTCCGCTTTTGTCTCAGATACTTGCAATTATATCGGGAACCGCCTATCTTTGTGCAGGACGGATGGGAGCATATCGTCGAATGGAAACGTCTGATTAGTAGCGAATTACACAATCAGCCCTGTTGATAACCAACAGGGCTGATTGCACAACTAGCTCTGGGACAATCGTTTCCATTCGACGGCGCGCGTGAAATGGAAACTGCTGAATATCAGCAATAAATAGAAAAACATACTGTGTGACAGCGAGTTCCATGTCACGCCATCTGTCCCGTCCTGCCGATCTCCACCACGCGTTTGCCTTCGAAATAGGGGTCGGCAAGCCAGGCGTCCACCGGCCAGGTGGAGACGGAGCCCTTCGGCAGGCGGAAACGGCCCATCAGGGCGGCGATTTCCTCGTTGAGGTCGCCGCCTTTGAGGTAGAGGATGCTGCGGGAGAATTTGCCCTTGACCCACGGGTAGAAGTCCGTCAGGGAGGCGACGGCGCGCGAAACGACGAAGTCGAAGCGGTCCGGGAGGCTCTCCGCACGGGCGTTGACGACGCGGACATTGGCAAGCCCCACGCCCTTGGCCACTTCCGCCGCGACGAGGGTCTTCTTGCCCACGGAGTCGCAGAGGGTAAACCGGGCACCGGGGAACAGGATGGCCAGCGGGATACCCGGAAAACCGCCGCCGGTGCCGAGGTCGAGGACGGAAGCGCCGGCGAAGGTCGCCTCCAGCTGCGGACGGAGCTGCAGATAACGGGCGATGGCCAGGGAATGGAGGACATGATGGTCGTAGAGGTTGTCGATATCCTTCCGGGAAATGACGTTGATCCGCCCGTTCCATTCCCGGTACAAGCCGTCCAGGGCAGCGAACTGCGCCTCCTGGGCGGGGGTCAGCGAGGGGAAGGTCTCCCGGACGAAAGACAGGAATGACGGATAATCCATACGCTATTTGACTTCTCCGCGGAGCATCATCTCCGCCAGTTTCTCCTTGCCGCGGTGGATGCGCGTCCTGACCGTATTAAGTTCCAGGTCAAGCTCTTCCGCGATCTTTTCATACTCCAGTTCCTCGATCATGTACTTTTTCATGACCTCGCGGTAGCGGTCCGGCAGTTCCTCGATGAAACCCATCAGGCGCTCGTGCTCCTCCCCGTTGATGATCTCCTCCTCGGGATCGACCTCGGAGAGGATTTCCCGGCCGTCGTCCGCCACATCCGCATTCTTGCTTTTCATTCCCTCCTTCTTCTCCTCTTCCCGCCGGATCAGCTGGAGATGGTCCAGGGCGGTCCGGTTGGCGATGGTCATCAGCCAGGGAACAAGGTCCCGGGAGGTGTCATAGGCGTCCAGCCGGGCGAAGAATTTCTGGAAGGTGACCGAGACCACATCGTCGATGTCGGCGCTCCAGTTGAAATAGCTCCCGACGCGGAGGCGCACAGCCGCGGAATACCGGTCGTATATGACCCGGAAGGCGATCTGGTCGCCCTGGCCAGCCTTTTCGACGAGCTCCCGGTCGGACATTTTCCTGTAATCGTATTCCATGGGCTAATGCGCTTCAAGCCAGTTCTTTCCAATATTGCATTCGACCGTCAGCGGGACCGAGAGCGAAAGGACATGTTCCATTTCTTCCACGACGATGCCCCGCAGGGTTTCCGCCTCGTCCGGCACCACATCGAACAGCAGTTCATCGTGGATCTGGAGCACCATCCGGCTCCGCATGCCTTCCATCCGGCGGGCGACGCGGAGCATCGCGAGTTTGATGATGTCCGCAGCGGTCCCCTGGATCGGGGCGTTGACGGCGTTCCGTTCCGCCAGGGCGCGGACCGTCGCGTTGCCGGCCTTGATGTCCGGCAGGAAGCGCCGGCGGCCGAAAAGGGTCTCGACGTAGCCGTTCTCCCGGGCGCTCTCGATGGAGGCGTCGATGAAGGAACGGATGGCCGGGAAACTCGCGAAATAGTCCTCTATCAACTGTTTGGCCTCTTTCCGGCCGATCCGGAGCCGCTGGGCGAGGCCGAAGGAGGAGATGCCGTACATGATGCCGAAATTGGCGGTCTTGGCGATGCGCCGCTGGTCGGATGTCACTTCCGCATGGGGGATACCGAAGATCTTCGCGGCCGTGGCGGCATGGACATCGATCCCTTCGCGGAAGGCCCGGATCAGGTGCTCGTCCTGGCTCAGATGGGCCATGACGCGGAGTTCAATCTGGGAATAGTCCGCCGACATCACGAGGCCGTCCGGCGTTCCGGGAACGAAGGCCTTCCGGATTTCCCGGCCGCGGTCGGTGCGGATGGGGATGTTCTGGAGGTTCGGATTGGAACTGGACAGCCGGCCCGTTGCCGTAAGCGCCTGGTTGAACGTCGTATGGACACGGCCGTCGCGCGGGGAAACGAAGGAAGGGAACGGCTCGATATAGGTCGAAAGGAGCTTCTTGACGGCGCGGAATTCGAGGATTTCATCCACGACCGGATGGCGGTCGGCGATCTCCAGGAGGGTCGCCTCGTCCGTCGTGTACTGCCCCCGGGCATTCCTCTTCGCCTTCGGGTCGAGCTTCAGCCGGTCAAAAAGGAGTTCGCCGACCTGCTTCGGGGAAGAGATGTTCAGGTCGGGGGAATCGGCCATCGCGCGGATGCGGGATTCCCGCTCCACAAGTTCGGCACGGAGCCCGTCCGCGAAAGCCTGGATCTGGGACAGGTCGACCTTGACACCGTCCCGCTCCATTTGCGCAAGTACCTTGGACAGCGGTTCTTCCATCGTGTCGTAGAGCTGGGCGAGCGGGCCGAGCTCGGCGTAGAGCTTCTGCCCGAGCCGCAGGGCGGCGGCCGCCTCGCGCAGCGGGTCCGGGCCCTCGTCCACGACGGTCTCGAAGAGCGAGCCGGCCTCCGCCGGGACGGGCGTTTCCAGGTCGATGCCAAGATAGCTCTTGGCGAGGATATCCAGTTTGTGGCTGGTCTCCGGGCTGATCAGGTAGTGCATCAGCCCGATGTCCATCCGGCGGCCCTGCAGGGTGATGCCGGCATTTTCCAGCCAATGGGAGGCCAGTTTGAGGTCGGCGCCGTATTTCACGACGGCGGCATCCTCCAGCACGGCGGCAAAGGCGTCCGGAGCGGCGGTGGCGGCCAGGTCGCCGGCGGCAAGGGTCACCTTTTCCGCCGGGGCGGAGAGGCCGGTCCCGGCCGCATGGCAGACAAGGCCCGCCGCACCCTGTTTCCGGGCCGCGGCCATGACCTCAGCAGGCTCCGCCGTGCGGACCGCAAACGCGGGCGCAGCGTCGTCGGAGACCGGTTTGGCCGCGGCGATGTGGCGGATGTACCGCTTCAGCGACCCGAATTCATATTTCTCGAAAAGATCGGCCAGCAGGGGCTGGTAGGCCGTGTCCAGGGCCATGGCATCGAGCGGGATGTCCACCGGGACGTCCGTCTTGATGGTCACGAGGGCCTTGCTGAGGGGCATATGGTCCCGGGCATCCCCGAACAGCGCCTGCTGCTTGGCCGTCAGTTCGCCAAGGTGGTCATAGATGCGCTCCAGGGTGCCGAACTGCGCAATCAGCTTCGCGGCACCGACTTCGCCGACACCCTTGACACCGGGCACATTGTCGGCCGAGTCCCCGCAGATGGCGAGCATGTCGATCACCTGGGCCGGGTCGTCAATCCCCCACTTCGCGCAGACGGCCGCCTTGTCCACCAATTCGTTGTCGGAGCCCGCCTTGCCCGGTTTGAGCTGGAAAATGTGGTCCGAAATCAGCTGGCCGTAATCCTTGTCCGGCGTGACCATGAACACATCCATGCCTTCCGCCGCGCTGCGGACGGCGACCGTGCCGATGACGTCATCCGCCTCGAACCCCTTGACCATCAGGACGGGAATATTCATCGCCCCGACCAGCTCCGTCAGCGGCTCGAGCGCGTCGATGATCAGCTGCGGGGTCGGCGGACGGGTCCCCTTGTACGCGGGGAACATCTCGTTGCGGAAGGTCCCGCCGGGCGGATCGAAGGCCACGGCGAGGTGGGTCGGCTGCTCCCGGTCGATGAGCTCCAGCAGGTATTTGGTGAATCCGTACAGGATCGACATGTCAGCCCCCTTGGAGTTGACCATCGGCCGGCGGAGGAATGCATAGTACATCTTGAAGATGAGCGCATGTCCGTCGATGAGAAACAGTCTTCCGTTCATAACTTTCAAAGATACGAATAATTCCGGATTTGCGAACAAGAAAGATTTTCAAAAATAATTTTGTGGTTTGAGGCGAATTTGCTACCTTTGCAGTCCTATTGCGGCCGGACCGCAGTACCCGTAACGAATAATATAAAAAGAAATAGCGATGAAAAGAACATTCCAACCCTCCCGCCGCAAGCGCGTCAACAAGCACGGATTCCGTGAGAGAATGGCTTCTGCGAACGGCCGCCGCGTGCTCTCCGCCCGCCGCCGCCACTGCCGCAAGAAACTGACTGTCTCTGACGAAGACCGCTGGTAATCAGCAGCTTCCATCAGACATGATGCATAAGGGCCGACGCGAAAATCGCGTCGGCCCTTTTTTCGGTGCAGGGGCATAAGGTGTCCGGGGGCTTGTCCACCCCCAGACAGGGGGAGGGGCCCGAAGACAGCAAGTTATTTGCAAAGCAAATGACGCAGATGGCTTTGGGAGGGGCCGGAGTGGAGCGTAACGGAACGGAGTCCCCCGGACACCTTATGCCCCTGCTCCGGATACCTTATGCCCTGCTGAGGAATTGTGAAATAATAACCGGCATCACCGGTGGCATTTACCCGGACAGGGCTGCGAAGCAGCAGACACCGGTGATGCCGGTTATTATTTCTGTTTCACTGAAAAGCCCACTGCTCTTTATTCCACGCGCCTACGCTTCCGGGAAAACGGCGCCAAGAATCGCCAGGCGGGACTCCGGAGTGGCCTCCGATGCAAGGAAACGGCCGTCCGGCATGCACGCGAAGACGCGGTCGACCACCCGGAGGGATTCGTGGAGGTCGTGGCTGGAGAACAGGACGGCAAGGCCGGTCCTGCGGGTCAGGTCGCGCAGCGTGCGCAGAAGGTGCCGGCGGTTTTCCACATCGAGGAAGGCCGTCGGCTCGTCCAGCAGGAGGATATCGGCCCGGCGGGTCAGGGCGGAGGCGATGCACGCAAGCTGGAACTGGCCGTCGCTGAGGGTGGAAATGTCGGCCCCGGCCAGACCGTCGATCCCGAGCAGGGACAGTGAGGCGTCCAGCTGCTGCACCGTTTCCGGCGACAACGTCCCCTTCCAGTCACTCTCCCGGTAGCATGCCGTACGGATGAAACCCTTGACCGTGAATCCCTTGACCTTCGGAATACCCGTCGGAAGGAGCACAATCCGCGCATCGCCGGCATCCACGGTCCCGCCAAGCGGGGGCAAGAGCCCAGCCAGCGTGCGCAGCAGCGTTGTCTTGCCGCTCCCGTTCGGCCCGGCAAGCAGCGCGCACTCCCCCGGAGCGAGGTGGAATGCCACGCCCGAAGTCAATGCTTTCCCCGGTACATAGCCGGTTACCAGATCTCGAACAACCATCATCTCGGAACTACAGGGGTTCAGACAGCAGAGGGCATAAAAAAAGGCCCCAGTCGGGGCCTTTTTTTACTGTTCATCGGGACCCTGGTCACCGCCCTGAGGGCCCTGCGGGCCACCCTGGCCGCCGAAAGGACCGCCCTGGCCGAACGGGCCCTGCGGGCCGCCCTGGGGACCGCCCTGCTGGGCACCCTGGGCCTGCTGGTACATGGCCTCGAAGGCCTTGTTCAGCGCCTCGCTGTACCGGTCGATGTCCGGAATGTTCTGGGCCTTGACCGCCTCCTTGAGGAGGTTGACATTGCTCTCGACGTCGGCCTTGACGTTCGCCGGGACCTTGTCGCCGTTCTCCTTGAGGAACTTCTCGGCCTGGAAGCAGAGGGCGTCGGCCTGGTTGATCTTGTCAACGCGCTCCTTCTCGGCCTTGTCGGCGGCCTCGTTGGCCTTGGCCTCGTCCCGCATGCGCTGGATCTCGGCGTCGGACAGGCCGGAAGAGGCCTCGATGCGGATGTGCTGTTCCTTGCCGGTCGCCTTGTCCCGTGCGGAGACGTTCAGGATACCGTTGGCGTCGATGTCGAAGGTGACCTCAATCTGGGGCACGCCACGCGGGGCCGGGGCGATGCCGTCGAGGTGGAACATGCCGATTTCCTTGTTGTCCTTGGCCATCGGACGCTCGCCCTGCAGGACGCGGATGTCAACGGCCGGCTGGTTGTCCGCCGCGGTCGAGAAGACCTGGGACTTGCGGGCCGGGATGGTCGTGTTGGACTCGATGAGCTTGGTCATCACGCCGCCGAGGGTCTCGATGCCGAGGGACAGCGGGGTGACGTCGAGCAGGAGGACATCCTTGACGTCGCCGGCGAGGACACCGCCCTGGATGGAGGCGCCGATGGCGACAACCTCGTCCGGGTTCACGCTCTTGTTGGGCTCCTTGCCGAAGAAGTTCTTCACGAGCTCCTGGACATACGGGATACGGGTGGAACCGCCCACGAGGAGGACCTCGTCAATGTCGGAAGGCTGCAGGCCGGCATCCTGGAGGGCCTGGCGGCACGGGGTGATCGTGCGCTGGAAGAGCGCATCGGAAAGCTGCTCGAACTTGGCGCGGGTCAGCGTCTTCACCAGGTGCTTCGGTACGCCGTCGACCGGCATGATGTACGGCAGGTTGATGTCGGCGGAAGTCTGGCTGGAAAGCTCGATCTTCGCCTTCTCGGCCGCCTCTTTCAGGCGCTGGAGGGCCATCGGGTCCTTGCGGAGGTCGATGCCGCCGTTCTCGGAGGCGAACTCGCCGGCGAGCCAGTCGATGATGACCTGGTCGAAGTCGTCGCCGCCGAGGTGGGTGTCGCCGTTGGTGGACTTGACCTCGAAGACACCGCTGCCGAGTTCGAGGATGGAGATATCGAAGGTACCGCCGCCGAGGTCATAGACCGCGACCTTCATGTCCCTGTCCTTCTTGTCGAGGCCATAGGCGAGGGCCGCCGCGGTCGGTTCGTTGATGATACGCTTGACGTCGAGGCCCGCGATCTTGCCGGCCTCCTTGGTCGCCTGGCGCTGCGAGTCGGAGAAGTACGCCGGAACGGTGATCACCGCCTCGGTAACATCCTGACGGAGATAATCTTCCGCAGTCTTCTTCATCTTCTGGAGGATCATCGCAGAGATTTCCTGCGGGGTGTAGAGCTTGCCGTTGATGTCCACGCGCGGGGTGTTGTTCTCGCCGCGGATGACCTTGTACGGCATACGGCCGACTTCCGTACTGACCTGCTCATAGGTCTCGCCCATGAAGCGCTTGATCGAGAAGACGGTGTTGTTGGGGTTGGTGATCGCCTGGCGCTTGGCCGGGTTGCCGATCTTGCGCTCGCCGCCGTCGGTGAAAGCCACGACGGACGGGGTGGTGCGCTGCCCCTCGTTGTTGATGATGACGGTCGGCTGGTTGCCTTCCATGACCGCGACACAGGAATTGGTCGTGCCGAGGTCGATTCCGATGATTTTACCCATGATATTGTTCGATTTTTTTGTTCAACGTTTTCCGCTTTTCCCGGACCTCGCCGGGATCCGCGGCCGTCTCCCATTCATCGAACATCGTGCCAGCCCCCGTTTTCTGCCAAATTGTCACCCGTCCGTCCGGCCAGTCCGGGAGAAACTGCCGCGGGGGCTATTCCGCCGGCCAGGAGGAGAAGGGGTGCCGCGTCAGATAGGAATTGTAATAGCGGTGGTCGCCGGTGACTTCCGGGCCCAGCCAGGAGGGCCTGTCGAAAGGCTCGTCCGGCGCGGAAAGTTCGATTTCCGCCATGACGAGGCCCGCATTGGCGCCGTGGAAGACATCCACCTCGAAAAAGCGGGGGCTGCCGTCGGGATGCGTCCCGGCCGGCACGAGATGGCGGGTCTTGTCGATCATGCCGCCATGACAGAGCGGGAACAGCGCTTCGGCCTCCGTGGCAGGGATTTCCATCTCCCACTCGGCCCGGCTGATGCCGTCCCGCGAAGGCCCCTTGATGGTCAGGATCCCCTGGCCGTCACGGAGCCGGACCCGAACGGTATTGCCGCCGTCATGGGCGATGTAGCCCTGGGCGATGCGGTGGGCCGTCGTCGTCTCGGAAAGAAATGAATCATTGAGAACCAGGAACTTCCGTTCCGTTTCGGTGTGCATGCAGGGCTGGGGGTTCATATCGGGTCAGCGGATCAGAGGGTGACCAGGAAAAGAAGCAGCGGAAGGGCGAGCGACACCGACCATACCGTGTTCATCAAATTGAACACCCTGCCGTCCGGCATCCTGTCACTAGACCGGACATCGTAGCAGATGTGGTCGGGGCCGAAATAGAATTCCTTGAAATCGCGGATTTCGCGGCTGGAGTTGATGGACCCGTCCATCCAGGTATCATAATGCGTCCGGAAGGACTCGTAGATCAGGATATAACCGTCGGCTCCGTCGGAACACTCCCGGGTCGGGGCCCCGTAGGCACGGACAACGTCGGCGTGGGTTTTTCCGATCCAGGCGGATTGCAGGTCGGGGGTGGCGGACACATAGCGGTATGTCGTGCAGGATACGGCAGACAGGATCACTGCAAGGAAGAGGACGATGCGTTTCATGGCAAATGACATTTTGCCGTGTTTTTACATCAAATAGCGGGCCATATCCCGCCCGGAGGCGGCTGCGGCGCGGATTTCAGAGGAGGAAATGTCCACCCGGGGCGCAGCGGCGAGGGTGATGCGGTAGTCGGGGTCTTCCCGCAGAAGCCGGGCCTTCAGGTGGCCCCGGTGGAAACCTTTGCGCGGGAAGACGAGCAGGCCGTATTCCCGCAGGATGCGGCGGTAGTCCCGCCACCCCGTGAAGTTGGCCAGGTTGTCGGCACCGACCACGAGCGTGAACCGGTTCTCCGGCTCCCGCGTCCGCAGGGCATCCAGCGTACGGATCGTATAATGAGGCGGTTCCATGCCGAGTTCGATGTCATCGACCCACACATGGATCTCCGGATGCCGCTTCACCGCCGCGACGGCGGCCTCGTAACGCTCCCGCCCGGTCAAGGCGTTGGAGGCATCCTTGAAGGGGCTCTGCGGCGACACGACCAGATAGACCCAGTCGAATCCGGCCTCGCGCGTCAGGTACTCCAGGATGGCCTGGTGCCCGATGTGCAGCGGATTGAAACTCCCGGAATAGACGGCGATTCTCATTCTTGACAGGGTTATCCGTTCTCAATGGTGGAGCGGGAAGACCGTGACATTCAAAAACCTGTGGCCACCCTCGGCCACATAAGAGGGAGGGGCCCACGGCTCGCCGTGGGAGGGGTCGCATAGCGACGGTTTTTGAATGTTACGGTCTGGACGCGGAATCATCTTTCAGGAAAGCATCGACCATGGCTTCCGCTTCGGCGAGGGCCGTGGCGAGGTCGTCGTTGACGAGGATGCGGTCGAACTGCGGAGCGTAGGTCATCTCCTCGGCGGCCTTGGCCACGCGCTTTTCGATGTCCTCGGCGGAATCCGTGCCGCGCCTCACGAGGCGCTCGCGGAGGACCTCGACGGACGGAGCCTGGATGAAGATGGACAACGCCTTGTCACCGAAGTACTTCTTGAGGTTGACGCCGCCCTTGACATCCACGTCGAAGATGATGACATGGCCCCTCGACCAGATGCGGTTGACCTCGGACTTGAGGGTGCCGTAGAAGCGGTCGGGATAGACTTCCTCGTATTCGACGAACTTGTCGTCCCGGACCAGGAGACGGAAGATGTCCGCCGCGTAGAAGAAGTACTCCACGCCGTCCTGCTCCTCGCCGCGGGGCGGGCGGGAGGTGGCGGAAACGGAGAACTCGATATCGGAACGGCGGCCGAGGATGTGGTTCACGACGGTGCTCTTGCCGGAACCGGACGGAGCGGAAAATATCAATACTTTGTTGGTCATACTCTTTCTATTTCCCACAAATTTAGCTAAATTTGCGGTGCTTTGGTTGAAGTAGTGTCAATTTATACTTATTTTTTATACAAATTATGGTTTCTTTTAAAGAACTGGGCCTTGTGAACACCCGCGAGATGTTCGCGAAGGCCGTCGCCGGCGGCTATGCCATCCCGGCATTCAATTTCAACAACATGGAGCAGCTCCAGGCCATCATCCAGGCCGCTGCGGAGACCAAGTCCCCGGTCATCCTCCAGGTTTCCAAGGGCGCCCGCAACTATGCGAACCAGACCCTCCTCCGCTACATGGCCGAGGGCGCGGTCGAGTATGCCAAGGAACTCGGCTGGGAACACCCGCAGATCTGCCTCCACCTCGACCACGGCGACAGCTTCGAGCTGTGCAAGAGTTGTGTCGACATGGGCTTCTCCTCCGTCATGATCGATGCCTCCTCCCTCCCCTATGAGGACAACATCGCCCTGACCCGCAAGGTCGTCGACTATGCCCACCAGTACGACGTGACCGTCGAGGCCGAACTCGGCGTGCTCGCCGGCGTGGAAGATGAGGTCTCCGCCGAAGAGTCCCACTACACCCGTCCGGAAGAGGTCATCGACTTCGCGACCCGCACCGGCTGCGACTCTCTCGCCATCTCCATCGGCACTTCCCACGGCGCCTACAAGTTCAAACCCGAGCAGTGCACCCGTGACCCGAAGACCGGCCGCCTGGTTCCCCCGCCGCTTGCCTTCGACGTGCTGCATGAGATCGAAAAGAAGCTCCCCGGCTTCCCGATCGTCCTCCACGGCTCCTCCTCCGTCCCGCAGGAGTATGTCGACATCATCAACACCCACGGCGGCAAGCTTCCGGATGCCGTCGGTATCCCCGAGGAGCAGCTCCGCGAGGCCTCCAAGAGCGCTGTCTGCAAGATCAATATCGACTCCGACAGCCGGCTCGCGATGACCGCCGCCATCCGCAAGGTCTTCACCGACAAGCCCGGTGAGTTCGACCCGCGCAAATACCTCGGCCCCGCCCGCGACGAGATGAAGAAGCTCTACGAGCACAAGATCGTCAACGTCCTCGGCTCCAACGGCAAAGCCGAGTAAACCCTTCACACCCTGCTACGAAAACGGCCCCCGGTGCTTCCGGAGGCCGTTTTCCTGTTGTGTCGGACCCTATTTCCGCAGACGGAGGGAATTCGTGACGACGCAGACGGAGGAGAGGGCCATGCAGGCCGCGGCGACCATCGGGCTGAGGAGCCAGCCGGTCCAGGGGTACAGGGCGCCGGCGGCAAGGGGGACCATGAGCAGGTTGTAGAAGAAGGCCCAGAAAAGGTTCTGCCGGATGACGGCAACAGTGCGGCGCGAGAGACGCATCAACTCGCCGATCTTGGAGAGGTCGGAGGAGACGAGCGTGACGCCGGCGGAGGCGATGGCGATGTCGCTCCCCTGGCCCATGGCGATGCCGAGGTCGGCCTGGGCGAGGGCGGCGCTGTCGTTGATGCCGTCACCGACCATGGCCACGCGCTTCCCGGCCGCCTGCAGGTCCTTGACATAGCGGGCCTTGTCCTGCGGAAGCACCTCTGCATAAACATGTTTGATCCCCGTTTCGTCCGCGATACGGGCCGCGGCGACGGCATTGTCGCCGGTCAGCATATGGACCTCGACGCCTTTGTCCTGAAGGCTCCGGACGGCGAGGACGGAGGAGTCGCGGAGTTCGTCGGCCAGGGCAAGGACCGCATGGACCTTCTCCGTGTCAAAGAGGAGCGTCAGCGTGTAGCCGGCATCCAGGAAGGGGCCGATGCTCTGCGATACGAGCGGAGAGGTCGCAGCCGGGACCTCGCCCAGCACCTCATGGAGCAAAGCCGTGTTCCCGACATAATAACGCCTGCCGGCGACTAGGCCGGAAATACCCTTGCCGAGCATGGCCTCGAACCCTTCCACGGGCAGCCGTTCGCAGCCCCGGAGCGAAGCGGCCACGGCGCCCGCGAGCGGATGGTCGGAACATTTTTCCAGCGAAAAGAGGACATCGCGGAGGTTCAGCGCCGCGGGGTCGTCCTCGGTGGTGATGGCCGGGTCCCAGACGGATTCGACCACGGACGGCTTCCCTTCCGTGAGCGTCCCGGTCTTGTCGAGGACAAGCGCGTCGATCTTCCGGGCGATCTGCAAACTTTCGGCATCCTTGATGAGGATGCCCCTGGACGCGCCGTTGCCGATGCCGGCGACGATGGCGGTCGGCGTGGCCAGGCCAAGGGCGCAGGGGCAGGCGACCACCAGCACGGAGACCATGGCAAGCAGGCCCATCGTGACACCGTTTCCGGGGGCGAGGAAAAGCCAGCACAGCAGGGTGACGAGGGCGATGCCGATGATGACAGGAACAAAGACGGCCGCAACGCGGTCGACCGTCCGCTGGATCGGGGCCTTGCTCCCCTCGGCGTCCCGGACCATCCGGATGATGCCGGAGAGGAGGGTGTCGCCGCCGACCTTTTCCGTCCGGACATGGAAACTGCCCTGCTGATTGATGGTGCCGGTGAAGACCTTCGCGCCGGCGGACTTCAGGACGGGGACCGGTTCGCCGGTCAGCATGCTCTCATCCACATAGGATTCGCCGGAGGAGACGACCCCGTCCACAGGGATGCGCGCACCGGGCCCGACGACCACGACATCGCCCGGAACCACCTTTCCGACAGGGATATCCACTTCCCGCACGAGCGGCATCCCCTCCGACACCTCCACCCGCCGGACCGTGACGGTCCTGGGCTGGAGGCCCATCAGGCCGCGGATGACGCCGGCGGTCCCCTGCTTCGCCTTCTCCTCCAGGAGACGGCCGAGCAGGATGAAAGCGACGATCATCGTGCAGGAGTCGAAATACAGCTGCGGGACCAGACCGCGGGCGGTCCAGACCTGCGGGAAAGCGAGGTTGAACACGCTGAAAAGATAGGAGATGGTCACGGACAGGGACACCAGCGTGTCCATGTTCGCACCGCCGTGGAACAGGCCCTTGAAACCGGGTTTGAAGAAACGACGGATGCAGATGCCGAGGACCGCCGTCGCAATGATGAGAAGGACGATCCCGCGGCCCGGGAAGTCCTTGAAACCCATGCTGATGAGCATTTCCAACGCCGCGAGGGCCAGGGCGATGACCGTGTCACGCCGCAAGGCCCGGAAGGCGTCTTCCCGCGCGCGTTCGGCTTCTGACTCGGCTTCGTCGTCCGAGCCGTCCACGAGCATCTCGTAGCCGGCATCCCGGACGGTTTTCTGCAGGTCGGACGGGGTGCATACGTCCGTATCATAATCGACCCGGGCCAGGTTCGAGGCCAGGCTCACCGAAACGGAGCGCACGCCCTTGCAGGCCTTGAGCGCCCCTTCCACGCGTGCCACGCAGGCCGCGCAACCCATCCCCTGCACGGGGAAATTCCTCCGCTTGAGTGCCATCTTATGCCCGGTATTTCTCCGCCTGCTCCGCAATCAGCGCGGCATCGTCGAAGTAATTGATTTTCATCGCGTCCTTCATCTCATGAAGGGTCTGCGCCGCAACGGCGCGGGCCGCCTCGCTCCCCTTCCGGAGAATCTCATAGACGGCGGGGATATCCTGCTCGTAGGCATGGCGGCGGGCCCGGATCGGATCCAGCCGGTCATTGAGGACATTGATGAGGAACTTCTTGCACTTCATGTCGCCGAGGCCGCCGCGGCGGTAATGGTCCTTGAGTTCATCGAGGTTGGCATAGTCCGGCCAGAACCGGGCAAAGTCCCCGTCCTCGCAGAACGCGTCGAGATAGGTGAAGACCGTATTGCCTTCCACCTTGCCGGGATCCTCGACCCGGAGATGGCCGGGATCTGTGAACATGCCCTTGACCTTCTTCTCCATCTCCTTCGGGTCGTCGGAGAGGTAGATGCAGTTGCCGAGGGACTTGCTCATCTTCGCCTTGCCGTCCGTGCCGGGGAGGCGGCGGCAGGCCAGGTTCGACGGGAGAAGGATCTGCGGCTCCACGAGCACCTCGCCGTAGGTCGCATTGAAGCTGCGGACGATCTCGCGGCACTGCTCGATCATCGGCTCCTGGTCCTCGCCCACCGGCACGGTCGTGGCCTTGCAGAAGCAGATGTCGGCCGCCTGGGAGATCGGGTAGGTGAAGAAGCCGACCGGAAGGCCGCGCTTGTTGTCGTCGTCAGGGCCGCCGTCGTTGTGGAAACCGCGCATGGCCATCTCCGTCTTGACGGTGGGATTGCGCTGGAGGCGCTGGACGGTGACGAGATTCGAGAAGAACTGCGTCATCTCGTGCAGTTCCGGGATCTGGCTCTGGATGAAAATGGTCACCTTCTCCGGGTCCAGGCCGCAGGAGAGGTAGTCCAGGGCCACCTCGATGATGTTCTGCCGCACTTTCTCGGGATTGTCGGCATTGTCGGTCAGCGCCTGGACGTCGGCGATGAACACGAACATGCGGTCATAATCGCCCTCGTTCTGGAGAAGGACGCGGTTCCGCAGCGAACCGACATAGTGGCCCAGGTGGAGTTTTCCGGTCGGGCGGTCGCCCGTAAGTATGATTCTGCCCATAACAGTCTTGATTGAACCTTCAAAGATACGAACAAAAAACGCAACGGCAAAACCGGCGCTTCCCCCAAACATAAAAAAGAAGGCGGCCCGGAAAGGACCGCCTTCCATTCAGACAGGATGCAAGCTATTCGAACATCGGCAGGGAACCGGCCGAGGCCGTCCAGGCCTTGAGCGGGTAGGTGCTCTGGCCGGAGACGAAGGCGTTCAGCGCATTCTTCACCGTCGTGCCGTCCTTGAGGACTGCCTCGGTGACGGCGATATTGTTCTCGATGACAACGCTTTCACCGGAACTGCCGATGGGGAGGTCGCCGGAGAGGCAATAGTTGCCCGAGACCTTGATGGCTGCATGGTCCGGCAGCCAGCCGTAGACGGAACCGACCTGGGGGACGGTGGGAAGGATGGCCGAGCCTGCCATCATGATCTGTTCTTTGACCAGGGTGCTGACGCAGTTCAGGACCTCGAACTGGCCGGCGGACGACAGGGAGCAGTAACCCACGATACCGCCGACGGAAGGATGGGTCATGTTGAGGTCGATGGTCATCGCATCCAGGTAGGCGTAGCAGTTGACGATCCAGCCCTTGCTGCCCGCATCGGAGAAACGCGCCCAGCCGAGGATACCGCCATTCATGCAGTCGCCCTTTTCGGGGTCGCCGCCGGTGTCGCAAAGCGTGCCGTGGACGGTCGCGTTGCTGACGCCGGAATTGATGATGTACAGATTGCCGTTCTTGTCAGGATAGGCGTAGCCGATCAGGCCGGCGACGCTGTACTTGCCCTTGACCAGAACGCCGCCGTTCACCTTGCAGCCGTCAACCCAGTTATCTGCGCCGCTCTTGCAGATCGCACGGCCGACAAGGCCGCCGGTGCCGTCGCTGGAACTGACAATCTGCGACTTCCCGGTCACGGTGCAGTTCTTCAGCTTGGCCGCATCGACCCAGCCGACGATACCGCCGGTATTGTTGACGCCGGAAATGACGCATTCACCGTCCACCGTGCAGTTCTCCAGGACGGAGATGTCCACTTTCTTCGCATAGCCCACGATGCCGCCCGTACCGCTCTTGTTGCCGGTCACGGCGCTCTTGCCGGTCAGGGTGCAGTCCTTGATGGTGGACTTTTCGAGCAGGCCGACAAAGCCGCCGCCGTAATTCGTGCCGACGGTGACGGAACTGCCGGTGACGACGCAGTCGGAAATCACGCATTCGCCGATCACCCAGCCGGCGATCGCACCGACGTCCTCGGCGGTCGAACTGACAACGGCCCCGTCAGCGGTGCAGCCCTTGACGGAGCCGCCTTCCATCTTGGCGGCGATGCCGCCAATCTCATTGGCGCCGCTGACGACGGTCCCCGAAAGGATCTTGCAGTTCTCGATCACGGTGCCTTCCTGGCCGAAGCCGACAATCGCGCTGGCGTAGTTCTTGACCGAACTGACCTTGACATCGGAAGCCGTGCAGTTCTTGACGGAACCGCCGTACATGTCGCCGACGATGCCGCCGACCAGGTTGACCGCGGAACTGAGTTCACCGCCGGTGATGTGGCAGTTGTCGAACACGGTATTGTGGGCTTCTCCCGCGATACCGGCGACACGGGTGAATTCACCGCTGTTGGAGCGGTTCCTGACGGTCAGGTTCTTGATGACGGCGTCCTGCGTGTAGCCGAAGAGCCCGCTGGCGGGATTGTCCGCGTTGAGTCCGGCTACGGAGAGGTTGGCAATGGTCTTGCCGTTCCCGTCGAACTGGCCCTTGAACGGCTGGGCGAGGGTGCCTGCCGGTACAGTGGCCTGCCCGGCCATGTCGATGTCGGCGACCAGACGGTAGCACTTTCCGGAGAAATCCGCATACGTCGCCTCATCGCCAAGTTTGGCGGCAAGGTCAACCAGGTCCGCGGCTGTCTTCAGGAGGTACGGATCGCTTTCCGTACCGCTGCCGCCGGAGAACAGCATCGCCGTGCCGTCGAAGACCACGCCTTCGGTCGAACCGCCCTCGCCGAGGGTCGGATCGCCCAGGATAAACTCCCTGTAGTTGTCCGCCGTCAGGACGGTCGCCGTCTCACCCTTCGTAACGGTGAGGCCGGACACCTTGCCGGTCATGGCGGTCTTCAGTGCCGCAGCCTTGCCGATGGCAGCACCGACAAGACCGGAGCCGACCTTGACATTGGAGGCGGAGCCGACGATGAAGCTGGTGAAGGTGGATGCCTCGGCCTGGCTCTGGCCGACAAGGCCGCCGACGATACCGCTGTTGGCATCCGGAGCCGAAACGGGTGCATAGTTCGCGCAGCCGTCGCAGGTCGTGATACCCGTAGCCTCGTTGTAGGCGATGACGCCGCCGGCAACGGTCTTGGTGTTCAGGCAGTCCGTGAAGACCTCGCCGTTGTTGACGCAGTCCTTGACCGTAATCGTCGCATTCGATCCCGCAAGGGAGACAATACCCGCGAGGCGGATCTGGGCCGCGGCATTGCCCGTCATCTCTCCGGTGACCTTGCCATTGTTGAAGCAGTTCTCGAAAACGACAACCGTCACGCCGGCCGTCCCGGCCTGGAAGTAACCGGAAATACCGCCGGCATACGTATACTGGTCTTTCTTGAAACCGCGGGCCAGGATGGCGCCGTTGTTGACGCAGTCCTTGATCGTAATGTCCGTCGGTCCGTAGAGATAACCGACCATACCGCCGAGACGCGCCGTACCGTTGCCGCTGTAGGTCAGGTCCGCATCATTGACACAGCCCTCGATGATTGCGGCATGGTCGAGGTGACCGACAATGCCGCCGATCTGGGACGCGTTCGCCGAACCCTCCACGATCATTTCCACTTTCCCCGTGTTCCTGCAGTTCCTGAAGACGGTCCCCGTGCTGGAGAAGCCCGCGATACCGCCCATGTGGTGGGTCAGTTTCGTGTCCGCATACACATGCACGGCGCTTTCGCAGTTCTCGAACACGGCATTCTCGGCAGACATACCGGCGATACCGCCGATGTGGTACGTACCGGAAGTCGCGCTGCAGCTCACCGAGCCCGCGGCTTTCAGGTTCTTCACCGTACCGTCGACGACACGGAAGAGACCGAGGTTGGCCGCAGCGGGAACATCCGCCAGGTTCTCATTCGAGGCAAGCGTGTAGGTCACCTTGTGGCCCTGGCCGTTGAAGTTGCACCAGAGGGTATCCGGGGCGAAGGTCTCCGGAAGGGTGATGTCGGCCGTGAGTTTCACCTCGTCGGTCGCGGCGTACAGTTTCGCATTCTCGACGAACGAGAGGAAGTCCTCTGCCGTCGCGATTTCCGTCTTCAGTTCCGGCGTATCGGGGCCCGCGATCGGGTCCATGAGGATCAGGGACTTGCGGGCGATCTTGACGGCGTTGGTCGTGGCCTTCTGCGTGCCCTCGATGGCCGCACCGGCCTTCTGGAGCTCGACCGAGAACTTGTATTCACCCGTCGGGACCGGGATGTAGAATGCGGCAGGATTCGAACCGGCGGCGAAGGTAACCTTCACCTCGTCCGTGCCCGCGCCTGCAGCAATCACGCCGTCAGCGATGGTGAAATCACCGGTAATCTTCGCCTCGGCCTTCAGGACGAGCGCGTCGGCATCGGCCGGAATCCCGGCATAGGCGATCTTGAGGATACCGCCGAGGTGCTTGAAGCTGTTGACTTCCGTCAGGCTCACCTTGTCGCAGAACATGACCGCGTTCGACTGGCCCTCCGCCCAGGCGTACTCCGCCGGAAGGGTCACCGTCGCGTCATCCTTGGCGACAGCGGCCGGATAGACCGCCACCGTCGCGGCCGTCACGCCGCCGAGGTCGCCGTCGAACACACCCGACGCGGCACCTTCGCCGCTCTGGAGCGTGAAGGTCTTGAAGCCGGCGTTGGTCGACACGGCGATCGCATCGCCCGCCTGCCAGCTGAACACGCCCTCGTCGGTAAAGGAAACACGGGAAGGGGTCTCGATGGTTGCCCGGAGGAAACCGTCGCCCGGAACGGGGGCGTCGAATTCCCGGTTACAACCCGCGAACACCGCCGCTGCGGCGGCACACGCGATGATCCAGGTCTTTCTCATAACGCTACTCCATTTCAAGTTCGTCGAAGAAAGACCACGTGCCGGGCGTCGGCTCGGCATTCTCGCCCTCGCCGCTGGCGAGGAAATTCCGCTCCGCGCGGAAACATGTCTCGCGGAGGGCAGGTACGAGGTAAGGATGCTTATTCATGACTAAAAATATAATGGGTACATGTTATCGGTAAGCCGCGTAAAGTTACAAAATAATCGGAAAAGATGTTCTCCCCGGCCGGGTTTTTCCTATCTTTGCACCCATGGAAACGGCACTGATCACAGGTGGCAGTTCGGGCATGGGGCTCGAATACGCCCGCCAGCTTGCCAGAAAGGGCTTTTCGCCCGTGCTTGTCAGCAACCGGGCGGACGAGCTGGAAACGGCCGGGGCCGCGCTGGCCGCGGAAACCGGCGTCCCCGTGCGGACGCTGTTCTGCGACCTGGCCCGGCACGGGGCGGCGGAGGAAGTCGTCGCCTGGTGCGATGCGGAAGGGATCGCCCCGGCGGTCCTGGTCAATAACGCGGGGATGTTTTTCATGCACCAGCTCAAGCCGGACGACCTGCCGAAGGCCCATGCGATGATGACCCTGCATATGGAAACCGTGACGGACCTCTGCATCCTTTTCGGCGCACGGATGGCGGAGGCGGGACGGGGATGGATCCTGAACGTATCGTCGATGACGGCCCGGATTCCCGCGCCCGGCATCGCCCTTTATTCCGCGACGAAGGCCTACCTGAAGAGTTTCGGGAAGAGCATTTCCCATGAACTCCGGCCCGCCGGGGTCCTGGTCACGACCGTCTGCCCGGCCGCCGTGGACACGGGCCTGTACCCGCTCGGACCCGGGCTCCGGAAATGGGGACGCCGTCTCGGCTTCATCCAGACGCCCGAATGGCTGGTCCGCCGGGCCCTGCGCGCCCTCTTCCGCGGGCGGCGCATCATCAGCCCCGGCGCCATGAACCTGCTGGTCCCGCCGCTCGTCGCCGCCCTGCCGGACCGGCTCATCGACCGGCTCGGGAAACGCTGGATCCCCTAGAATTCCGAATAATCCGTCGTGAGGGTGGAACGGCTGTACAGGTTGCTGCGCCCGCTGGACGGAATGACGCGCGTCACCCGCACTTCCCAGTCCTTCTCGGCGGCAGGGTTGCCTGAAGCCGGCTTGTAATACCAGTAATGGCTGGCCGTCTTGCTGGCGTAAGTATCTGTCGTCTTGCCCTTTTCATTGAACCAGAAGGAGCAGATGGCGATGTTGGCGCAGGCCCCGTTCGCCAGCCGGTTGAAGTTGGCGACCTTCTTCCCGCCCTGCCAGAATTCGACCGTCACATTGCGGTCGTCATCGTCCCAGACCTCCGCGACGAAACAGTTCTTCAGCACGGCATTCCCCACGGAGGAGATATTATTGGGGCCGACATTGGAGGCCGTGTACCAGTTATAGACATATCCTTTCGTACCCGTATAGGTCTGGTTGCCGTCATAGACGCGGAGCTGATAGCCCGCCGCGCGGTTGGTCCCCTTGTTCACCCAGTTGACGATGGTCGGGCCGTCGATCTCATAGAGATTGTAACCGTTCGGACCGCCGGTGACACAGGTATTGGAGGCCCACCATGCGCCGCAGGCGGCCTGGTGGATGTGCTCATAGACCGGCTGGCCGCCCTTGCACTTGTATGCGGTGTGAATATAGTTCTGCGGATAATGGGTATGGCCGATCATGATATGGGCTTCCTTGAACTGGGTCAGGAGGTTCAGGACATCCGCATAGTGCTTGTCCCGGTTGACGGAGGAGCCGCCGCTCGTGGCGCCGCCCCGGAACGGGATGTGGCAGCAGATGAAGACCATCTTTCTGTCCTTCTCGGGCACCAGGGCGATGTCCTGCTGGAGCCAGGCGTACTGCAGGTCCGAGAAACCGGCATTGTATTTCCAGGTCGAGCCGGTGGAATTGATGCCCACGACGTTATCCATCGAAATGATGTGGACGTCGCCCCGGTTGAAACTGTAGTCCGTCGGGCCGAAATTCGCCACGAAATCCGTCGTCGCCTCGTAGTCGGATTCGGGACGGGTGGCGTTGTGGTCATGGTTGCCGATGGTGATGAAGAAGGGGATGTAGCCGTCCCCGTTCCGGACATTGGACATGCTCGCCTTCATGTTCGGCCAGAGGTTCGGCGTGTCGGAGACATTGTCGCCGAGGGTCATCGCATAGAGGTGCGGATAGGCGCCGGAGGCCTGTGTGGCGGCGATTTTCTGGATATCCGGGATGGTCTCCTTCACATAGCGGCTGACCTGGGACGTGTTCCTGCACTGCGGGTCGCCGATCATGACCATCGAGAACTTCGTCTCGGGCGCCGCGAGCGGCTTCAGGGTGAAGTCGTTCCGGTTCTGGCGGCTGGCATCCAGGGGCTTCGTCGTATAGAAGGCGGGCAGGTGGGTCGCGGAATGCAGCGGGACCTCATAGGCAGACGGGATGGAGACGAACACGGTGCGGGCCAGGGAATGGAGCTTGAACTGATAAACCCCGTTGGCGTCGGTCTTCGCGCAGTAATAGCCGTCCGAAACGACGACGCCGGGAATCCCCTTCCCCGTCTGGGAATCCTTCACCAGGCCGATGGCCGTATTGACATCATAAATCCGCGTACCGTTGATCTCCGTCTCCGGCGTGTAGGGCGTCGCGCCGTAAGCGACCAGTTCGATCCGGACGTTGTCCAGGTAGCAGCGGTGCTGGGAGGAACCGGCCGTATTGTCCGTGACGCAGCCGATTCCGATGCGTGCGCCGGCGGGAACATCCTTCAGGACAACGGAATAGGTCTTGAACGGGACCTCTTCCGAAATCGGGACGACCTCCTCGTAAACCGGTGTGTTGGCGGCATAGTCGAGCCAGAAGGAACTGACGGTCGTTCCCGCGTCGTGGAACACATGGACCGCGCAGTCCAGGCCGTCATGGTACGTCTTCGACGCCTTGTGCTCATAATACGGCGCAGCGTCGAAGGTCACCTTGAGCGTCGCCGTCTCGCGGAGGCAGTCCAGCGGGGGCGTCACGATGTCGCCCGTGCAGTTCGACGCGCCGACCTTCAGGCAGCCCGCCTCGACGCACATCGCGCCGGCGAGGTTGTTCTGGACCCAGGCGCGCCAGTCTTTCAGCCGGGTGGCCGGGACGTATTTGCCGAGAGTGTTGAACAGGCCCATGTGGACATTGGGGGCGACCAGAAGGAGGTCGTTCCCGGACGCGGCGGCCGGATCGGAGCCGGCCGGCAGGCTGAGCGCCGTCGCGCTGGAGCGGGTATTGGAGGAATAGCCGGGCACGCATTCGGGCGAACGCGCCCCGTACCAGAATTCATTGAAGGTCTCGTGGAGGATCACCTGCCCTTCCCGCGCGGCGCCCTTGCCGATCTTCGTCACATCGATCGCGGCATCCGGCTCCAGGACATACTTCCCGACGGACGACGAGCCGGTCGTGTTGTCCGTCACCTTAATATAATACGTTCCGCCCGGAGTCAGGCCCGGAAAGACGAAACCGGGCTGGAAACGGGTGTTGGAAGAGGAGGAAGACCAGTAGAACAGCGTCGTCGGAAGGGTCCAGGACCACAGCAGGTCGGAACAGGCGGCATCCCGGTAGATGCCGGCCTCGTAGGAATGCGCGGCGTCGGCCTGGATGTCCGTGAAACCGTTGTTCGACCAGCGCAATACGATCTGGCCGTCGTCCACCACGAGCGCACGCTGTTCGGGATACTGGACCGCGCCGGAAAGCGGATCCATCAGCAGGAGGGTCCGGCGGGCGATGGTCTTCGGCGAGGAGGTCGCCTTCTCCGTCCCGGCGATCGTCCGGCCGCCCTTCTGGAGGGCGACCGAGAACTTGTACGTGCCGGTCGGCAGCGGGATGTAGAACGCCTTGGGCGCGCTGGAAGCGGGGATATGGACCGTTACCCGGTCCGAACCGGTCCCGGCTGCGATCCGGCCGCCGGTGATGGTGAAGTCCCCGGTAATCTTCGCCTCCGCGGTCAGGACCAGGGCGTCCGCCTCCGCGGGAATATGTTCATACACGATCTTGACGAGGCCGCCGAGGTGCCGGAAGGCATTGACTTTCGACAGGTCGACGTTCTCCGCATACATCAGGGCGTTCGTCACGCCTTCCTGGAACGTGTATTCGGAGGGCAGCGTCACGGTCTCCGCATCTTTCAGCGCCGTGGCCGGCGAAACGGCACAGGTCGCCGAACGGACGCCCGCGAGGTCACCGCTGAAGGAGGCGACGGCGGAGCCGGCCCCGTCCGAAAGCGTCAGCACCCGGGTTCCGGCATCCGTCAGGACCGCCACCGCATCCGCGGCACTCCATGAAAAAGCGCCGGCATCCGAAAAACTGGCGCGGACCGGCGTCTCCGCAGAAGCGCGGAGCACGCCCGCGGCGGGCATCCCGTCCTGCACCGCTTCCCGGGTGCAGCCGATGCCCAGGCAGAACACCGCGATGATACCTGTGAGGATCCTTTTCATATCGGTCAATCCTTTTTTATCGTACAAAAATACGCTTTTCCCGGCGTTTCGTCAAGACCGGCACCTACAGCCCCTCGTACCCGGTCGCGATGCGGTCGGCCGTGTAACGGTGGCGGACGCCGGAGGTCGGGACGGTCTGTGTGGCGACGACGCGCCAGCCGGTGGCCTCGGACGGCTTTACACCGGGAATGGAGACGGTCCAGAAGTGGAGGCAGTCCTGCATATACGCGGTATTGGTAATGCCGCGGCCGTTTTCATTGATGAAGAAGGAATAGGCATACCAGTCGCGCTGGGGCCGGGTGACGCGGCGCATCGGCCAGGTCTTCCCGTCCATTTCCAGAACGACCTCCCAGTTGCGGTCATCATCGTACCAGACGGTCGCGACAAAGCAGTCGCGAAGGTCCTCTTCCCACTTGTATTCAATGCCCCTCCCGCCTGTATATGAGGCGTTTCCATCATAGACGCGGAGCTGGAAGGATTCGCTCCGGCGCGTGAACTTGGGCTGCCAGTCATAGAGGCACGCGCCCTTGACCTCGTAAGCGGCATAGCCGAGCGGCGTCCCGTCGACGCAGGTATTGCTGTGCCACCATGCGCCGCAGACGGCCCCGTGGATGTGCTCCATCACCGGCTGGCCACCGGCAGTGACATGCTTCTGGTGGTAATACATTTCCGGATAATGGGTATGGCCGATCATCAGGTGGGCCTCCCGAAATCCGGCAAGCATGTCGAGGACGGCGCCGTTGTTGTAGCCGGCCTTTCCGGGCTTGTCCCCATTCAGGCCGCGGAGCGGGATATGGGCGCAGAAGACGACCATCTTGTCCGCCTTGTCCGCGACGAGGGCGAGGTCCTGCCGCAGCCATTCGACCTGCTCCGGCGTAAAGCCGCTCGTGTATTTCACCTTGGTGAAGCCCTTTTCGGGCACCGTGCCGCGGCCGGTGTAATAGACATTGTCCATGACGACGAAATGGACCTTGCCGCGGTCGAAGCTGTAGTCAGTCGGGCCGAAATGCCGGACGAAATTGGTCGCCGCGCCGTAATCGTCGTAATAGGAATTGTAATGGTCGTGGTTGCCGATGACCTGGAAGATGGGCAGATAGCCGTCCTGGCCGTCCCTGATGGCCACATCCGACATGATCTCCCGCATCGGCTGCCAGTCGTTCTGGTCGTCGTAGATGATGTCGCCGAGGGTCATGGCATAGACGTTCTTCCACTTCCCGCCGGCGATCTTCCCGTCGATGTATTCCCTGAGGTCCGGCATCGTCTCGGTCCGGAAGCGCTCGACGTCGCTCAGCAGCTGGCACTGCGGGTCGGCGAGCATGATCATCGTGAAGTCCTCTTCATCGCGGTCGAGCCGCTTCAGCACGAAGTCGTGGCGCGCGAAGGCCATCCCCGGGGTATGACCGGCATAGAACGCAGGGGTGTGCCCTTTCTCCGAGAGCGCGATCTCATAGGCGGAAGGCGTTGTGTATGAGACGGTCCGGCAACGCGGATCGGCCTTCATCTGATAGACGCCGTTCCGGTCGGTCACCACGAACTTGAAGCCGTCCGTCACCGCGACGCCGGGAATCCCCCGCCCCGTTTCCGCGTCCGTTATCACACCCGCGAGGTCGTTCCCCCGCAGGATCCGGGTTCCCCCGATTTTCTCCGCCGAAGCCCCGCCGGCGACAAGCAGCAGCACCGCTGCCAGGACCATTTTCTTCATCTGACTTATAATTTGTATGCAAAAATACGCTTTTTCATCGATGTTCAATAGGAAAACGTGGTAAATTGCGAAAAAAACCGTACCTTAGAGCCCCGAAAAAAACCAATCGAAACAAGCATGAAAATCGTCTCTGCTGAAGCCTTGGAAGCGCTCCGACAGGAAGCCGTCAAGGCACTCTCCATCCGGGAAGAGAGCAACCGCTCCGATTCAGCGGCCGCCTCGGGCCTGGAGAAGGGTACGCCCCACATGCAGATCCTCTGCTGCGGCGGTACCGGCTGCAAAGCCTCCGAAAGCGCGAAGATCGTCCAGGAGTTCCACAACGCCCTCGAGGCACACGGCATCGCCGACCGCGTCGAAGTGGTCGTCCCCGGCTGCTTCGGGTTCTGCGAGAAAGGCCCCATCGTGAAGATCATCCCGGACAACACGTTCTATACTTCCGTCCGCCCGTCCGACGTCGGTGAAATCGTCACGTCCCATATCATCGGCGGCGAAAAGGTCGAGCGCCTGCTGTACCAGGATCCCGGCACGGGAGCCCATATCAGCGACTCCAAGCACATGAATTTCTACCGCAAGCAGATGCGCGTCGCGCTCCGCAACTGCGGTTTCATCAATCCGGAAGACATCCGGGAATACATCGCCCGCGACGGCTACAAGGCCCTGGCCGATTCCCTGAAGCGGGACAGCCTCGCGGTCCTTGCGGACATCAAGGCCTCCGGCCTGCGCGGCCGCGGCGGCGCCGGCTTCCCGACCGGCGTGAAGTGGGAGATCGCCCGCAAGTTCGACGCGCCCGACAAGTACGTCGTCTGCAACGCCGATGAAGGCGACCCGGGCGCGTTCATGGACCGTTCCATCATGGAAGGCGACCCGAACTCGGTCATCGAAGCCATGATGATCTGCGGTTACTGCATCAACGCCCACCACGGCCTCATCTATATCCGCGCGGAATACCCGCTCGCGGTCGAGCGCCTCAAGATCGCCATCGCCCAGGCCCGGGAATACGGCCTCCTCGGCGAGAACATCCTCGGTTCCGGCTTCGACTTCGACATCCAGATCCGCTACGGCGCCGGCGCCTTCGTCTGCGGCGAGGAAACCGCCCTCATCCACTCGATGGAAGGCAAGCGCGGTGAGCCGACGCTCAAGCCGCCGTTCCCGGCCGAGGCCGGCTATTTCGGCCGCCCGACCAACGTCAACAACGTGGAAACACTTGCCAATGTGCCCGTTATCCTGACGAAGGGACCCCAGTGGTTCGCTTCCATCGGCACGGAGAAATCCAAGGGGACGAAGGTCTTCGCCCTCGCCGGCAAGATCAACAACGTGGGCCTCATCGAGGTTCCGATGGGCACGACCCTCCGCGAGATCATCTACGACATCGGCGGCGGCGTCAAGAACGGCAAGAAGTTCAAGGCCGTCCAGACGGGCGGTCCCTCCGGCGGCTGCCTGACGGAGAAGCACCTCGACATCCCGATCGACTACGAGAGCCTCGCCGCGGCCGGCTCCATGATGGGTTCCGGCGGCATGATCGTCATGGACGAGGACGACTGCATGGTCTCCGTGGCCAAGTTCTTCCTCGAATTCACCGTGGGCGAATCCTGCGGCAAGTGCACGCCCTGCCGCATCGGCAACAAGCGGATGCTCGAGATCCTCGACCGGATCACCGAAGGCCGCGGCAAGGAAGAGGACATCGAGAAACTCGAGACCCTCGCGAAGGTCATCAAGGACACGGCCCTCTGCGGCCTCGGCCAGACCTCCCCGAACCCGGTCCTCTCCACCCTCGCCAATTTCCGCGAGGAATACGAGGAGCACGTGCGCGACCATGTCTGCCGCGCCCACAAGTGCAAGGCCCTCCTCACCTACTCGATCGACCCGGTGCTCTGCAAGGGCTGCAGCGCCTGCGCCCGCGGCTGCCCCGCGGAAGCGATCGTCGGCGAAGTCCGGAAACCGTTCGTCATCAATCCCGAAAAGTGCATCCGCTGCGGCATGTGCCTGTCCCGGTGCAAGTTCGGAGCCATTAACGTAATCTAAGTCCGCCCCATGGAGAACATGATCAACCTTACGATAGACAACAGGCCCGTCAGCGTACCCAGGGGGACGACGGTCCTGGATGCAGCGAAAAGCGTCGGGATCAGCATCCCGGCCCTGTGCCACATCGACCTCAAGGGCACCTGCGTCAAGAATACCCCCGCGTCCTGCCGCATCTGCGTGGTGGAGGTGGAAGGCCGCCGCAACCTGGCCCCTTCCTGCGCCACGATGGTGACGGAAGGCATGGTCGTCAAGACCAATTCGGCCCGCGTGGTCCGCGCCCGCAAGACGGTGGCGGAACTCATCCTCTCGGACCATCCCAACGACTGCCTCACCTGCCCCAAGTGCAATGACTGCGAGCTCCAGAAGCTCGTGACGCGCTTCAACATCCGCGAAATGCCCTTCAAGGGCGAGCAGTCCGAGCGCAAGAAGGAAGTGACCGCCGCCATCACCCGCAACATGGACAAGTGCATCCTCTGCCGCCGCTGCGAAAGCGTGTGCAACAACGTCCAGACGGTGGGGGTCCTCGGTGCGGTCCGCCGCGGCTTCGACACGACCATCGCCCCGACCTTCGACCGGATGTTCAAGGATACCGACTGCACCTACTGCGGCCAGTGCGTCGCGGTCTGCCCGACCGGCGCCCTGACCGAACGGGACAACACCGACCGCCTGCTGGACGACCTCTGCAACCCGGACAAGATCGTCATCGCCCAGCCCGCGCCGGCCGTGCGTGTCGCCCTCGGCGAGGAATTCGGCATGGAGCCCGGCTCCATCGTCACCGGCAAACTGGCGACCGCCCTCCGCTACCTCGGTTTCGACCACGTGTTCGACACGGACTTCGCCGCCGACCTGACCATCATGGAAGAGGGTGCGGAAATCCTCCACCGCCTCAAGGCGTTCCTGGGCGGGGACAAGAGCGTGAAGCTCCCGATCATGACGTCCTGCTGCCCGGCCTGGGTGAATTTCTACGAGCACAATTATCCGGACCTCCTGGACTATCCGTCCTCCGCGAAGTCCCCGGCCCAGATGTTCGGCGCCATCGCCAAGACCTACTGGGCCCAGAAGATGGGCATCCCGCGCGAGAAACTCGTCGTCGTATCCATCATGCCCTGCCTCGCCAAGAAGTACGAGTGCGAGCGGCCCGAGTTCGCCGTCGACGGCAATCCCGATGTGGACTATTCCCTCTCCACCCGCGAGCTGGCGCGCCTGATCAAGCGCTCCAACATCGACTTCAAGTCCCTGCCCGACAGCGATTTCGATGCGCCGCTCGGCGAGAGCTCCGGTGCCGGTGCCATCTTCGGCGCGACCGGCGGTGTGATGGAGGCGGCCCTCCGCACCGTCTATGAAGTCTATACCGGCAAGACCCTCCCCCGCCTCGAATTCACGGCGGTCCGCGGTCTCGAGGGGATCAAGGAGGCGACCATCGACCTCGGCGGCTTCCCGCTGAAAGTCTGCGTCGCGCATACGCTCGGCAACGCCCGGCTGCTGATGGACAAGCTCCGCGCCGGGGAACTGGACTACCACGTGGTCGAAATCATGGCCTGCCCGGGCGGCTGCATCGGCGGCGCCGGCCAGCCGTACCACCACGGCAACATCGAAATCCTCCAGGCCCGTGCGAAGGCCATCTACCGCGAGGACGAAGGCAAGCCCGTCCGCAAGAGCCATGAGAACCCCGATATCCAGAAACTGTACGCGGAATTCCTGGGAGAACCGCTGGGCGAGCGCTCCGAACGGCTCCTGCACACCTGTTACTACGATAAAAGCATCAAGTAGCCATGAGTGAGATCAAAGTATCCTGCGAGGCCCTCCGCAAGGTGGAGGAAATCTGCCAGCAATTCAACAACGATCCGGGAGAGCTGATCTCCATCCTGCATGCCTGCCAGAACCAGCTGGGCTACCTGCCGGAGGCCGTACAGCGCGTGATCGCCCGGCAACTGGGCATCCCCGCGTCCAAGGTATATGGTGTCGTGACGTTCTACTCCTTCTTCTCGATGGTACCGAAGGGGAAATATCCCGTTTCGGTGTGCCTCGGCACCGCCTGCTATGTCCGCGGTTCCGACAAGGTGCTGGAGGAATTCAAGCGCGTGCTCGGCATCGAGGTCGGTGAGACGACGCCCGACGGGAAGTTCTCCCTGGACTGCCTCCGCTGCGTGGGTGCCTGCGGCCTTGCGCCGGTGGCCACCATCGGCGAGAAGGTCTATGGCCGCCTGAACCCGTCCGACATCAAGAAGATCGTCGCCGAGTTCGAGGATTGATGCAGATCGCTTTTTTCGGCGCCACCAACAGCGGAAAATCCTCCCTGGTCAACGCCCTGGCCGGACAGCAGGTCTCCCTTGTCAGCCCCCTGCCGGGGACGACGACCGACCCCGTCCGCAAACGGATCGAGTTGCCGGGGCTTGGAGCATGTACCCTCGTCGACACCGCCGGGTATGGTGATGAAGGAGCGTTAGGCGCAGAGCGTGAACGACTTACACGCGGCGTCATCGACGCGACCGACCTTGCCGTGCTGCTGCGCTCCGGCCACCCGGCGGACGACCGGTGGGAGGGTCTGCTGCACACGGCCGAAGTGCCGACGGTCGTTGTCGACCGGACCGGCGGCAGAAACGGTGCCGGTACCCCGGAGGGATATACCCCCTGGCAAGCCGGGGAACTGGAATCCCTCCTCGGACGGATTGCGGAAGCGGCACCCAGGGAGGAAAGGCGCTTCCTTACCGGCGGCCTGGTGAAGCCGGGCGATACCGTGCTGCTCGTGATGCCCCAGGACAGCGAGGCGCCCAAAGGACGCATCATCCTGCCGCAGGTGCAGGTGCTCCGCGAACTGCTGGACCGCGGCTGCGTCCCGCATTGCTGCACGCCGGAAAGCCTCCCGGCCGCATGGACGGGACTCCGCGCCGCTCCCGCCCTGGTCATCACGGACTCCCAGGCGTTCAAAACGGTGAATGCCGCTATCCCACAGGAAGTTCCGCTCACCTCCTTCTCCGTGCTCCTGGCCGGCGCGAAAGGCGACATCCGCACCTTCATCCGGGGGGCGGAAGCCATCGACACACTCCGGCCGGGCGACCGCGTCCTGATCGCCGAAGCCTGCACGCACGTCCCGGACACGGAAGACATCGGCCGGGTCAAAATCCCCACCCTGCTGCAGAAAAAGGTGAGCATGGCTTTCCGCGGCAGGCAGGTGGCGGCCGAGGGACAGGCTTCATCCGCCGGGGCATCGGCTGACGGGCAAGCTGTCCCCGCCCTTGACGAACAGGCCACTTCCGGCGAGGCCGGTCGTCTCCGCATCGAAATAGCGGCGGGAAATGGCTTCCCGGAAGATCTCGCCCCGTACCGGCTCATCATCCATTGCGGCGCATGCGTAGCCACCGCCGCCCTGGTACGCTCCCGCATGCGGAAAGCGCTTCTCGCGGGCGTCCCCATCACCAACTACGGCATCGCCCTCGCCCATCTCCACGGCATCCTCCCCCGCATCGCACTGCCCGAATAAACGCGCCTGCGTTGATATTTGCCATCCGTCCGGTCCTTGACAGGTCCCCGCACCGCACCCATTACCCAGCCTTCCGATGGCCAGCAAGAATTCCCCCAGAACGGTCCACTCCGGCCCGGAAATGGCCTAAAACGGGCCGGAAGCATAGACCCCACCGACACTCCGGCCCGGAAATGGCATGATCTGGGCCGGGGCCATGGACACCGCCGACACTCCGGCCCGGAAATGGCCTGATATGGGCCGGAAGCATGGGCCCCACCGACACTCCGGCCCGGAAATGGCCTGAAATGGGCCGGAAGCATGGGCCCCGCCGACACTCCAGCCCGGAAACGACATGATACGGGCCGGAAAATGTAATAAAACATAAAATAACATATGGAAACGTAAAAAGCTGCATATCAGGGGCCCTTTATTCATGTATTTATCTCGGGAAGTACCTATTTTTGTAAAGACCAAAATTAAGAGTAATGGGAAGATTGTATACGAGGGATGAAGAAAGAATATGGTGGGATCAAGTCCGGAGTCATCCCGGGGCATCGTTCTGGCATTTGTATACGAAGCCGCCGGAAAACGGCCTCATCATTCCTGACGAAGAATCCCTGAATGTCGCCGTCAGCTACATGGCCATTGCAGCGAAAGAAACCAACGTGACCATCCTGGCCTATGCCATTATGAGCAATCATTTTCATTGGCTGATCCGGTCAGCGGAACGGTCTGCATTTATCTTCTTCAGACGGTTTCAACATCTCTTGGACGTATACCTTTCGCGACATGGGAAAGGGAAAACGATTCGCATGCTGTCAGTTGACAAGAAAGAGATTACGTCCCTCAAACAATTCCGGGATGAACTGGCCTATATCCTCCGGAACCCATACGCCGTCAGGAGCGATGTAAACATTATGAGTAACTCATGGACCAGTTCCTTTCTATACTTCAATCCCATCGTTTCCTTGATCCCGAGCACTCCAGGCGACCAACTGTCGAAGAGGGAGAAACGCAGTTTATTAAAATCATCATCGCTGACGATACCATCAGGAGCCAGTGCTTTCAATGGGAAAATACACCCGGCCAGTTTTGTGGATTTCAAAACCGTGGAACTGCTGTTTACCAATGCCCGGAAATATACGCAATGGCTGCTGAAGAACGTAGAAAGCCAAGTGGAAGTTTCCCTGCGATACGGGGAAGATGTCAATATCCCCGATGAAGAACTGTCTCCCATTGTCTGGAAATACTGCAAGGACCACTTCGAAAATGCAGATATCCGTAGCCTCCAGGCACAACAAATGACGGATTTGTTGCGGGAATTCAAATACAATTACCATACTTCTAACGCCCAACTCGCCAGACTCACGGATATCCCGCTCAAAACCATTGATTCTTTTTTCCCCCTGCCTGACCAAAGCAATGTTCCAACCCGTAAATAGCCCATAGTGGGCAGGTGCTGATAACCAAATGATAGCTCCAGCCCCAGATTAGCTTTTAACGGGCCGGAAGCATAGATCCCGCCGACACTCCGGCCCGGAAATGGCCTGAAATGGGCCGGAGCCATGGATAGTACCGACACTCCGGCCCGGAAACGGCCTGAAATGGGCCGGGCTAGAAGCGGAAGTCGCGGGCGCCGGAGGCGATAGCCGCGAGGCGCTCGACGGTGATGTCGCGGACACGGCCTTCGGGGATGTCCGTGAGGCTGGCGGCGATGACGCGTTCGCCAAGGGCGCGGGTTTCCGGGGAGGCGTAGTCCATCAGGTATTCCTTGAGGGTCATCAGGGCGTTGGGCGTGCAGCAGAGGCTGATCTTGCCGCTTTTGCAAAGCGACATGAAGCGGTCGCCCGTGCGGCCTTCGCGGTAGCAGGCCGTGCAGAAACTCGGGATGTGGTTGCGTTCCAGCAGCCAGCGGACGACGTCGTCCAGCGGGCGGGTGTCGGAGACGTCGAACTGCGCCGTCTCGTCGTGCCGCTGCGGGGTCGTATAGCCGCCGACGCTGGTGCGGGAACCGCCGCTGATCTGAGAAATGCCGCAGTCAAGCAGTTCGCCGCGCATCCGCGGGGATTCACGCGTCGAGACGATCATGCCCGTGTAGGGCACGGCGATCCGCAGGACGGCGACCAGTTTCCGGAAGATGGCATCCGGCAGCGCGTCCGGGAAATCCTCCGGCGAGATGCCGTCGGCCGGGCAGATGCGGGGGACGCTGATGGTGTGCGGTCCCACGCCGAAACGGGCTTCCAGGTGCTCGGCGTGCATCAGCAGCGCCGCCAGTTCATAGCGGTAGCCGCCGAGGCCGAAGAGTACGCCCACGCCGACATCGTCACAACCGCCCTCCTGGGCGCGGTCCATTGCCTCCGTATGCCAAGCATAGTCGCTCTTCGGCCCGGTAGGATGCAGTTTCCGGTATTTTTCCCGGTCATAGGTCTCCTGGAACAGGATATAGGTCCCGATGCCCGCCTCCTTGAGACGGCGGTAGGAGTCCACGTCCGTCGCGGCGATGTTCACGTTCACCCGGCGGATGGAATTGCCGCCTTCGCGGACGGAATAGATCGTGCGGATGGAGTCGAGGATGTATTCGAGCGGATTGCGGACCGGGTCCTCCCCCGCTTCGACGGCGAGGCGCTTGTGCCCGGTCCGGATGAGGGCGCGGACTTCTTCTTCGATCTCAGGCTGGGTCAGTTTCTTCCGGGGGATGGTCCGGTTGATGGCATGATACGGACAATAGACGCAGCCGTTGACGCAATAATTCGACAGGTAGAGCGGAGCGAAAAGGACGATGCGGTTGCCATAGAAGCGGTGTTTGATCTCGCCGGCAAGCGCATAGATCCGCGCTTCCAGCTCCGGATCGGCACAGTCCATCAGGATCGCGGCCTCCCGGTGGGACAGGCCCTTGCAGCGGGCAGCTTTTTCCAGGATTTCCGCCACCCGGGAGCGATCCCCGCTTTCACGGGCCGCTTCCTCCAGCGTTTCAAGCACTTCCGCATGGTCGATGAATTCTTCCGCATGCGGGGACAGGGGGTTGTACATATTCAGTTTCCATTATAATCGCCACGGCCGGCACCGATGCGGTAACCGGCTGCGGCCAGTTTCTCTATCAACACGGACAGGGCGATGCCGGAAGCGGTCTTCCCCTCATAGAGGGCATACTCGCCGCGGTATTCAGCAGGCGTGAAATCAGGCATGATGACATTGGCTCCCGCAGCCAGTCCGGCGCGCCAGCCGTCGGGAAGGAGCGTGGACAGGGCGGTCGTCGAAGGGATCAGCGCATCCGGAAGCAACAGCCGCACAAGGGAATACAGACGGAGCGTCCGGTCGGCAGACCCCGGCGGGAAGGTCCCGAGAGGGGTATCCTGCTGCGGGATGAAGGGCCCGATTCCGACCATCTCCGGGCGGAAGGACGCGAGCAGCCGGAGGTCCGCCAGCAGGTCGTCCTCCGTCTGGAACGGACTGCCGACCATCATCCCCATACCGACCTGGTAGCCCAGCGAACGGAGCGCCCGCAGGCAGGCAAGACGGCCTTCCAGCGTCATCCCGGCAGGATGCAGGCGCGCATAATGGGCCGGATCCGCCGTCTCGTGGCGGAGGAGGAAACGGTCCGCCCCGCTGCGGCGCAGGAGGGCATAGGTCTCCGGAGGAAGTTCCCCGAGCGAAAGGGTAATGGCCGCATCCGGCCAGGCGGCACGGATCCCGGCGACAACCGGGGCGAGCCCTTCGGCTGCGGCCGGGTTTTCCCCGCCCTGGAGCACGAAGGTCCTGAGCCCGGCGTCCCATGCCCTTTCACAGCAGGACAGGATCTCGTCCGGACGCATGGTATACCGGCGGACGGACCGGTTGCTCCGGCGGATGCCGCAGTAAAGGCAGTCGTTGCGGCAGACGTTGCTCCATTCGATGAGCGCCCGGAGCCAAACCACCCGCCCGAAACGACTATTCGTCTCTTCGCGGGCAGCGGCATGCAGGGCGCGGACCGTGTCTCGATCGTCCGTGCAGAGCAAATAACGGAGCCCGGCATCATCCAGGCTCCGACGCGTTCGCAAGACGTCTATGCAGGCTCCATTCATCCATACAAAATTACGGATTGTCAGGGATTTTTCCTACTTTTGTGGAAACAGATTCGCCTCCTATGGAAAAAAGACTGGAATCGCTCGACGCGCTGCGGGGCTTCGACATGCTCTTCATCATGGGGCTCGCCACCCTTATCTCTCACATCTGCTGTCTGTTCCCGGGCGGAGACCAGTTCTGGCTCGCCCGCCAGATGGGGCATGTTCCCTGGCACGGCTGGACCCACCATGACACCATCTTCCCGCTCTTCCTGTTCATCGCCGGCATGACATTCCCCTTCTCCCTCGCGAAAAAGCGGGACAAAGGGATTGCGAACGGCAGGATCTGGTGGGACGTGGTCCGCCGCGGCCTCGTACTGGTGTTCCTCGGACTGGTGTACGGGGGCTTTTTCCGGCTGGACTTTCCGAACCTCCGCTGGCCGAGCGTCCTCGGGCGCATCGGTCTCGCCTGGATGTTCGCAGCCATGATCTGGCTTTCCGTCAAGAAGTTGCCCTGGCGCATCGTCATCGCCGCGGTGCTGCTGCTCGGCTATTGGGTGCTGCACATGTTCGTGGCGCCGGATGCGCCGGAAGGGGCCGATCCCTTCTCGAAGGAAGGCGCCATGTCCATCTGGATCGACCGGATGCTGATGCCGGACCATCTCTACCGCAAGGGCATCTATGATCCGGAAGGCCTCGCCGGGACCATCCCCGCCATCGTCACGGCGATGCTCGGCATGTTCACGGGCGACTTCGTCCGCCTGCCCGAAGAGAAGGTTTCCGGCGGGAAGAAGACCCTCTTCATCCTCGCCGCGGCGGCGGTCTTCCTGGGTCTCGGGCTGCTCTGGAACAAGGTTTTCCCCATCAACAAAGCGCTGTGGACCAGCAGTTTCGTCCTGGTCGTCGCCGCTTATTCCCTCGCGATGTTCGCCCTCTTCTACTGGATCATCGACGTGAAGGGCTGGAACAAGTGGACGACCTTCTTCAAGGTGGTCGGCATGAACTCGATCACCATCTACCTCGGCCAGCGGATCGTCAATTTCGGCGGCATCCGGGACTTCTTCTTCAAGGGGGTCGCGGGCCTCTGCCCCGAGATGTGGGGAAAGGTCATCCTCGACATCGGGTACATCGCCGTCTGCTGGCTGTTCCTGTATTTCCTCTACAAGAAAAAGGTGTTCCTCAAGGTCTAGCCGCCGATGAAGGAACGGAAGGCGGGGATGGTCTCATGCAGGTCCATCCCTTTCCGGTAGATGCCGGCGGTGCCGCCGACGAAGATGCTGGCGCCGAGGCCGGCCATGTACTGCGCCCGCTCGCAGCTGACGCTGCCGTCCACGGAAATCTCGATGCCGGGATAGCCGGCCGCATCGAGGAAACGGCGGCAGACACCGACCTTCTCCATGATTCCCTCCACCATCTTCGCTCCGGCGAAACCGGGATAAACGAGCATGAGGGTAACGGTGTCGAGATAAGCCAGATGGGGCTGGAGGGCCTCGACGGGCGTATCGGGACTGACGGCGAGGCCGAAGCGGGCGCCGGCGTCATGGACCGCCGAAGCGAGGGCGGCGTGGTCGGTTTCCACCTCCACATGGGCGGTGAAAATGTCCTGCGGACGGAGCTGCAGTTTCCCGAGCATCAGCCACGGGTCGGTCACCATGAAATGGCAGTCCAGCGGCAGGTCCGTGAAGGCCTGCATCTTCTTGATGAAGTCCGGGCCGAAGGTCAGGTTCGGCACGAAATGGGCGTCCATCACATCGACATGGAGCATGTCCACGCCACATTCTTCCAGGATGCGGATATCCTTCCCGAGGGCGAGAAGGTCCGCGCACATCACGGATACGGAGATCTTGTTTTTCATGGAGTTACGATGCTTTCAACCCCCTTCCACGCAGCCGGGACCGGGGCGGTGACGACGAGTTCCGTCTTCTTCACCGGATGGATGAGACGGATTTCCCGGGCATGGAGACAGATGCTCCCGTCCGGATTGGAGCGCGGGGCGCCGTACTTGAGGTCGCCCTTGATGACGCAGCCCATGTGGGCCAGCTGGCAGCGGATCTGGTGGTGCCGCCCCGTAAGCAATTCGACCGCAAGGAGATGATAGCGCTCCGTATCCCCGAGCCGGCGGTAGATGAGTTTCGCCAGTTTGGCCTCCTTCGGCATGCTGCCGTCCGGACGGGGCCGGGCGACAAAAGACTTGTTCTGCTTTTCGTTCCGGACCAGCCAGTCCTCCAGCCGGCCTTCCGCGGCCGGCGGCGCACCGCAGCAGAGGGCCCAGTACGTCTTGTGGACGTCGCCCGTCCGGAAAAGGTCCGACAGGCGTTCCAGCGCCTTCGACGTCTTCGCGAAAAGCGTCACCCCGCTGACCGGCCGGTCGAGCCGGTGCGGCACGCCCATGAAGACCTGGCCGGGCTTGCCGTCCCGCTGCGCGATGAAGGCCTTGAGGGTCTCCGACAGGGGCTCGTCCCCCGTCTTGTCCCCCTGGACAATCTCACCTGCCCGCTTCGAGAAAGCGAGCAGGTGATTGTCCTCATAGAGGATGCGCGACCCGAGGTCGGCGAATTCAGCGTCGGTGAGATGACGGTACATCAGAAGGTGGAGTAGTCCGTGGTCAGCTTGCTGGCCGTGTAGGTATTGACCTGCCCGGAAGCGGGAACCGTGTGATAGGCACGTACTTCCCAGTTCTTTTCAGAAGAAGGGATCCCGGAGGCGGGCTTGTAGTACCAATAATGGGAAGCCGTCTTGCTGGTCCAGGTATCCGTGGTCTTGTTCTTCTCATTGAACCAGAAAGCGACGAGCGGGACATTGCAGATGCCGCTTTCAGCCGCACGGACGAAGTCCCCGGCCTTGGCGCCGTTCTGCCAGAATTCGACCTTCCAGTTGGCCTTGTCGTCGTTAAAGACTTCCACCACGAAGGCATTGGCCGCCGCCGCGAATCCCGGAGCCGGAAGGCTGTTGACCGTGTTGGACGTGTTCGACCACTTGAGCCGGTACCCCTTCGAGCCCGAGAATTCCTGGTTGCCGTCATAGACGCGCAGCTGGAAACTGTTCTCGAAGTTGGTGTTCATCCCCTGCCAGTTCCGGATGGTCGGGCCGTTGAAATGGTAAGCCGTGAACCCGTTGGGACCGCCGGTCACATTGGAATTGCTGGCCCACCAGGCACCGCAGGCGGCGCCGTGGATATGCTCATAGACCGGCTGGCCGTTCTTCGTCGTATACGCCGTATGGATGTAGTTCTGGTTGTAGTGGGTATGGCCGATCATGATATGGGCCTCGTTGAACTGCTTCATCAGGGTCAGCACGTCGGCATAGTGCTTGTCCTTGTTCATGTTCGAACCGGTCTTGCTGCCACCGCCCCGGAACGGGATATGACAGCAGAGGAGCACCACCTTCGACGCGGGATTCTCGACATTGGCGATATCCTGCTGCAACCATGCGTACTGCTGGTCGGAGAAGCCGGAATAGTAGGAACAGGTCACCTTGTTGGAATTGCTCGTGGACGAGGATCCATAGACCCAGACATTGTCCATCACGATGATATGGGCATCGCCGCGGTCAAAGGAATAGTCCTGGGGGCCGAAATAACTGACATAGGTGCCCTGGGCCTTGTACTGCATCGTGGGCTGGTCGTCGGAGCTGACCACCTTGGTCGCATCGTGGTCATGGTTCCCCATACACTGGAAGAAAGGGATGGTCCAGCTGCCGGCCTTGACATTCTTCATCGACGAGTACATCGGATAGTAGGTATCGTTGCTGTCGAAGGTCACGTCGCCAAGGGTCACCGCATAGACATGGCCGGCATCGGCCGCGTCCTGCTTGATCTTCTTGATGGTTTCCGTGGTGTAGCGGGCCACCTCCGCCGTGTTGCGGCACTGCGGGTCGCCGATGGCGAAGAGGGTGAACTCCGTCTCCGCCGCATCCAGCGGCTCCAGGAAGAAGTCCACGCGGTATTTCTTGCCGCGCTCGATGTTCTTCTTGGTGAAGAAGTTGGGATGGCCGTCGGAGGACTGGCCGATCTTGAAGGCGGCCGGAGTCGTGATGTAGATCTTCCTGGCCAGGTCGTTGGTCTTCATCTGATAGACGCCGTTGGCGTCCGTCCTGGCCCAGCCGTAACCGTCCGTCACATTGACGCCGGCAATCCCCTGCCCGGTCTTGACGTTCTTCACAAGGCCGGCGACCGTCATGTCCGAACCGATGGAGGTCCCGTTGATCTGGGAATCGGTCAGGGTCGCCATGACGGGATCCGTCGTGGATTCAGTCGGGGTCACCGGGGTCGGATCGACGGCGGGATTCTTCTCGCAGGCAGCGGCCACAAGGGCCGCTGCCACGAACAAAATGAGATAGAATTTCTTCATTATCAATTAATTACACCATTCTACCAACCGTAGTTCTGGCCCAGATTCGGATTGATGGTATAAGCCTGGTCCGGAATCGGGCGGCAGTACTTGCGCGGTTCCCACTTCAGGGCGTACTTGTACACCAGATAGCCGTGGTCGCCTTCCGAGAAGAACCAGTCGGTATTGACCGCTTCCTCCCGGGATTTGATCGGATAGACCGTCGTGGAGTTCACCGCGCCCGCTTTTGCAGACTTGAACTTGTACTCTTCGCCTTCAAAAGTAAGTCCACTGGAAGCTTCCTGCGGCGTGACCCAGATACCGGCCCAGCCGACATTCTCAAAACGGCGGACGACCAGGTCGGCCTGACCATAGCGATAGATGTCATTCTGACGGAGTTCGCTCTCGAAGGTCAGTTCGGTCACGCGCTCGCGGCGGATCTCCAGGCCCACGGCATTGATGTCCGTCGCCGGATGGTCCAGGCCCTTCGTGTAATAATCATACAGCCAGGGGTCCATCGCCGTCGGATAGATATTCTTGATACCGGCCCGCTCGCGAAGGGCGCCGACCGTCTTGTTCCAGATATCCTCGGTCATCTCGCCGAGTTCGTTGCAGGCCTCGGCATAGTTGAGGAGGATTTCGGCATAACGGATGATCGGAATGCTGTTCTCGTCGATGGAGTTCTGGAAGTGGGAAGCATCCGGAATGCACCATTTGACAATCTGGTAACCGGTCTTGCAGAAGGTGAAGTCGATCGTTTCGTGCGTCGGCTTGCCGGAAGCGTTGAGGATCTCACGGCCGGGGCCCAGCACGGTGGCGGCCAGGCGGGGATCACGGCCCTTGAATTCCGTCAGGATCGACTGCTTGGCTTCAGCCTCGGAAATCGGCGTACCGTCGAGTTTCATGAACATACGGACCAGGTCCTTCGTTCCGGAATACTGCTGGCCGAGGGTCGATGAATGGAAATAGCGGGTGTAGCTGTGGCGGCCGTTGACATCGGTCAGGAACGTCTTCCCATAGATCACTTCATCGGAAAGGAGCTTCTTGCTGATGAACAGATCGGGGTAATTGGAGACCAGCTTGTAGCCGCCGTTGTCAATGACATCCTTGGCATAGGTCTGCGCCAGACGAAGGAGGTCTTCAACCGTCTCATAGTTGTTCTTCCAGGGCTGGTTGGTCGCGGGATTCACCGTGATGTTCTTGCGGAAGGTCGCTTCGTACAGGAAGATACGGGAAGCGAAGGACTCCACGATATCCTTGCAGATCACGGAACGCTCGTCCGTCTTGAAATCGCCGTTCATCACATGCTCGCAGGCGAACTTCAGATCCTCGGCCACCATGTGGAACACGTATTCACGGTCATCGCGGCCGGCATACAGCGTTTCGTTGTCCGTATGGAAGACATAATGGTCCACCCACGGGACGTCCGAGAACAGCTTGATGCGCGACATGTAGTTATACGCACGCCAGAAACGGGCGACGCCTTCATAATGGTTGTAGATTTCCTCGCTGACATGCTCCTTGGCCCGGGACATGTTGTCGAGCATATAGTTGGTCCTGCGGAGGAAGCCCCAGGACCAGGAGCCCTGCTTGGAACTGTTCCAGTCGACGTCGGCACGGAAGAAGTCCGTGGAAGTCTTCGTGGCGATCAGGTCGTTGTAAGCATCGCCGCTGGCCACTTCGGTATAGTCCGACATATAGCTGTTCAGCATGCCGTTGGCATACATTTCCAATTCCGCCTCGGAACCGAAGTAGGTTTCCGCACGGAACTCGTTGATGGGCTCGCGGGTCAGGAATTCGTCAATATTGCAGGAGACGAAGCCGGTTACGGCCGCCGCCGCTGCGATGAGATGGAAAAATCTTTTCATTGTCATTCCTCCTTAGAAAGTTAAGTTGACACCGAAAGTGAACGTGCGGAGCATCGGATAGCTGTAACCCTCACCGACACCGGAGAGACCATAGTAGTCAGCGCCCGTGCTGTCGAAGTCGGAGTCGCCGATCTTGATGACCTCCGGGTCGAACATCTGGGTGTTCTTGAACAGCGGAGACCAGGTCCAGAGGTTCTCCATGGAAACATAGAAACGGACATTGGACAGGGCGCTCCTGCGGAGGATGTCTTCCGGAATCGTATAGTCCACCGTCAGGTTCTTCAGACGGACATAGGCGACATTCTGCAGATAGTGGTCGTTCTCGTAGGTCAGCGGACCGACGTTACGGTTGGCGCTGTAACCCACGCGGCGGCTCCAGTAGGGATTCTTGTCATAGTTGGTCACCACCCAGTTGGTCGTGCTGTAATCGACCTGGGCATAGTTGTCACCCGTCTGGGTATAGGTCAGGTACGGGCTGTAAGGACGGTTGTACTGGCCATAGAAGAAGCCGGTTTCGACGGTCGGATACCAGTCGCGCTTGCCGACACCCTGGAAGAACAGGCTGAGACCCAGTCCGGCCCACTTGAAGTCCAGGTTGAGGCCATACTGGAACCTGGGCATCATATTGCCGATGCGGACAAGGTCGCCGGAATCCTCCACCGTGGCGTTTCCATAATTGATATCGCCGTCACCGTCGATATCGACGAACTTGAGGTCGCCCGCATAAGCGCGGAAATTGGAACCGTTCTTGTGGAACGAATCGGTCGCCCAGTTGTTGGCTTCCTCGTTGTCCCGGAAGATACCGTCCGTGCGGAAACCCCAGATCTCACCGATTTCCTTGCCTTCATAGTAGTTCCAGAGCCGATGGGTCGTCGTTTCATACTTGGTGACCCACGTCCTGTTGTCCCAGACACTGCCCTTGATGCTGTAGGAGAAATCCTTGCCGCCGAGCTTGAACTGGTCCCTCCAGGAAAGCGTCGCCTCCCAGCCGTCGGTCTTGAGGGCGGCATAGTTGCCCGCCGGAGAAGAAGTCGAGCCATAGATGGCGGGGATTTCCGGACCGGAGGTGATCAGGTCCGTGGTATTGCGCCGGTACAGGTCGCCGGAGAAGGAAAGACGGCTGTGGAAAAGGTCGATGTCCAGACCGATGTCATAAGTGGTAACCGTTTCCCAGGTCAGCGTCGTCGGAATCGGGGTGGGCTGGGTCGTGTAATTGGCCTTGACGCCGCCGATGACGATGCCGGTCTTGCTGACGCCCATCGTCTCGAGGAACGTATACGGAGAAACCGTACCGTTGCCGAGGGAGCCATAGTTGCCGCGGATCTTGAAGTTGTCCAGCCAGGAGCGGGACCACTTCATCCAAGGCTCTTCGGAAACACGCCAGCCGGCGGAGAAGGACGGGAAGAAGCCCCACTGGGAAGAAGCCGGGAACTTGGAGGACCCGTCATAACGGGCGGAAGCCTCAAAGATATAACGCTTGAGGAGCGTGAGGTTGGCACGGCCGAAGAAACCGATGATACCGTAACTGCTGTCGTTCTGCTCAATCTTGATATCGGTTCCGTCGAAGAGTTCATAGGAGGAATACATGGCCGGGAACAGCATTCCCTTGCGCTGGAGATAGAAGCGGTTGTACTGATAGTCTTCAAGGTTCCAGCCGCCGACGACGTTCAGGTCGAAGTTCTCGCCGAGTTTCGGGGTCCACGTCGCGATCACGTTGGCCTGGATGTGGTCGGTGTCATAGGTCCAGCGGGACTTGTAAGAGGATTCCTGGGTCACATATTCGGTCGCTTTTCCGGGAGCGGAATAGAAAGTGAGCGGAGCACGGTACCGTTCCCTCCAGCGACGGATGGCGCGATAGCCGAACTCCCCGCGGATCTTGAAGACGTCCTTGACGAGATCGAGCGTCAGGCCGAGCGTCGTGTTGAGGACCAGGTTCGAATCATCCTGACCGGTATTGCCCTCGATGAAGGACGCATAGGACGTCTTGTTCGCCGCCAGGGCATAGGTCCCGTCGTAGTTGTAAGGGACGAGGACCGGCTGGCCGTGCTGGTCGACCTGGTGACCGACAAGGGATCCGGTCGTGAACATCGGCTGGGTCTGGATGCTGCGGAAAACGGAGGTGTTGTTGTCCAGGCTGAGCCAGTTGTTGATCTTGATCTTGCCTTTTCCGCGCAGCGAGAAGGTATTGTAGGACTCCTTGCCCATCTTGAAGATACCGTCCTGCCCGTAATAGCGGCCCGTGATGTTGTACGTCATCTTCTTGCTGGAACCGCGGACACTGACGTCATGGGTCTGCGAGCCGTAGTGGCGCTTGTAGAAGAATCCGAGCCAGTTGGTGTTGCCGTAATAAAGGAACTGGCTCTTGCTGCCGAGGCTGTAGCCGGTCGGATCCTCCGGGAGAACGCCGAAATCATTGTAAGGCTGACCGTCGGCACGTGCGGCGGCAATTGCCCGGTAGGCGTCGAGGTAGGTCGTTCCGGACATGGATACATCCTGCGTATTGATGGTCGTAGGGACCTTGCCGGAAGCACCGGGGACGCGGGAATCATTGCCATAGAAATCATAGAAGGCCTCGAGCCATTCCAAACCGTCCGTAACGATGTGGTCTTCCCACTTGACGATACGCTCATTGATGGAATAGGAGCCGTTGTACGTCACGGAAATCTTTTCTCCCTTGGCCTCCTTCGTAGTGACCAGAATCACACCGTAGGCGGCACGGGCGCCGTAAATGGCGGCGGAAGACGCATCCTTCAGGACGGAAATCGTCTCGACATCCGCAGGATTGACCTGGGAGAGGGAACCTTCCACACCGTCAATCAGCACGAGGGCGGAGCCTCCGTTACCGATGCTGTGGCCGGCACCGCTGGCGCTGGTCGCACTTGAACGCGTATGGTAGCTGGTTGCACCGCCGCGGATGTACACCGAGCCGGAGTGGCTCACCTTACCGTCGGTCTGGATGATGTTCAGGCCGGCGATCTGCCCCTGCAAGGAACGGGTGATGTTGTTGTTCGGGCGGTCGGCGATCACATCGCCGTCAAGGTTCTCGACCGAACCTACAAGCTGGGTCTTTTTCAAGGTACCGTAACCGACGACGACGGTCGCTTCCAGCGTCTCGGCATCCTCGTGGAGAATGAAATCGATCCTGGCACGGTTGTTGACACCCTCCTCGACGGTCTTATAGCCGAAGAACTGGCAGACAAGGACGCCGTTCCCAGGAGCCTTGATCGTATAGGTACCGTCGGCCTTGGTCACGTCGCCGATACTGGTACCTTTCACCATGATGGCGGCACCGGCAACCGGTTCATTCGTACTTGCGTCGATGACCACGCCGGAAACCGTCATGTTCTGTGCATAAACCACTCCCCCCAGGAGTAATCCCAGGAAGGCGGCTGCACATCTGAAAATCCTAATTTTCATAAACTGGGTCCTTAGTGTTTAAAATCAAACCTGTGTAAGCCAGGACGCCGTTTACGGTGAAAATCAGAATGTTTTCAAGGTTGGTTTAATATAAAAAAAAATTAATAATTGCGTTTTGCTTGTTAAACATTACAAGTTTCCCATTGGAAACATATGACAAAGTTAAAAAAAATATTTGATTGCGCGCATTCTTTAGACAAAAATGCATATATTTGTCCCTCGTAAGTCAGGACTCCCCGGCCGCGAGGCCCGTGAATACGGTTTGTTTGTCAAGGTGCGCCCCCCTGGAAGGGACGTAAGAATTTATCGTAACACAAACAAACACAATGAGTATGAAATCATTCAGAATACTGTCGGCCGTGCTTGCCACGTCCCTGCTGGTGTTCACGGGATGCGTCAAGGAGACCATCCATACCGGCATCGATGGCAGCAAACCGGGGATTTCCCAGCTCACCTATGAAGGGGTGACCCACGGCGGCAAGACAATTACGCTCAAGTGGTCCGCTCCGGAGGCTGTCGCAGCAGGTGCGACGTCCTTTTCGGTCCAGTTCGTCGAAGCGACGGACACGACCGACGGCAAGCTGATCAAACCGGACATGTATGACGAGACCATCAGCGCCACCGTCCAGGTGGAGCGAGATGAAAACGGCAATGTGCCCTCCGATTTTTCCGCCAAACTGGAAGGGCAGACGGTCGGCAAGAAGTATTATATCCGTGGACGCGCTAACTATCCGATGTCCAAGTACTCCGACTGGAAGTACCTCGAGACGGCGGAGGGCAATCCTGCCTATTTCAAAGTCGGGCGCGGTATCATTACCGAAGGCATTGAAGACCCGTTTATCTATAAGGTGACCGGATTCTCGACCGGCCTGATCATCAAGTGGGATCCCCTGCCGGATGCCGTCTCCTACCAGATCGAATATAAGAAGGCCTCCGATCCGAACTGGACGGTCGAGACCATCGCAGCCGGCGAAAAGGTGAAGACGGTCCTCCGCGTCGAGAACCTCCCGTCCGAGACGGCCTATAACGTCCGCGCCAAGACCATTACCCTGGCCGGCGACTCCGAATATTGCACCGTCCAGAACGTCTCCACGCGCAAGCCGGGTTCATTCCCGAAGGAAATGAAGACGGTGGACGAGTTCGTCGCCTGGCTGGAAGCCGGTGTCATTGAAGTCGGCAACGACGACGTCTTCACCATCACCACCGACATGGACCTCACGGGCCAGGTCTACTCCGCGATGGAAGAATCGCTGGGCGGCACTTTCGACGGTGGCGGACACAGCATCACCGGTATCTCCAAACCCCTGTTCTATGAGGTGGAAGGCACCGTCAGGAATTTCACGGCTTCCGGCAGCATCGAATCGGAAGACCCCGTCTGCGGCGCCATCGCCGCTTCCAACAAGGGTACCATCGCCAACATCACTTCTGCGGTGGATATCGCCTACACCGCCAGTTCTTCTGACCAGATGAGCGTCGGCGGCATCGTCGGCGAAAACACCGGCACCCTCCAGAATGTCATCAACAAGGGCAACATCAACGCAAAGTCCGAAAAGGATGAACTCCAGGCCAGCCTGGTCATCGGCGGTGTCGCAGCCTATTCCAAGGGCGAAATCAAGGGCGAAATCCGCAATGAAGGCGCCATCAAGCTGGAGGCCTCCATCCTCCACGGCATCGCGGTCGCGGGTGTCATCGGTTACCTGGAGGGCGCCCTGAACGATGCCGTCAACGAAGGGTCCGTCACCATCACGGCCGACTATGTCAAAGCCAAGAGCCAGATCTACGAGACAAAGAACGGAACGCCGGCCGCGGCGGGCATCGTCGCCTACGGAAACGGGGACCAGTTCCAGATGAAGAACTGCAAGAACAGCGCCCCTGTTTTCTATACCCTTTCGGCCGTTGAAAAATACACGACGGCCAACATGAACCGCAACCAATTCGCCGGCATCGTCGCCAACCCGTACGGTCCCGTCGAGGACTGCATCAACGACGCTGCGGTCAACATCACCATCAAGGCATCCAACGGCAAGGCATTCACCGGTTCCTCACATGAGCACATCGTCTGCGTCGGCGGTATCGGCGGCGGCGACTATTTCGCCGGCAGCGACCAGAACCTGACCAGCTACAAGAACTGCGTGAACAACGGTGACATCACGGTCGAAACGGACGCGGCACAGGCCAACTCGGCCGTAGGCGGCATCTGCGGCTGGCCTGGCAAGGAAGGTTCCCGCAAGAACAGCACGAGCTACTGCGAGAACAACGGCACGGTTACCCTCAAGGGTCTTGGTAAAGCCCGTATCGGCGGTATCCACGGCGGTTCCGGTATCGTTGACAACTGTACCAACAACGGCAGCGTCCGCCTGGAAGGCGGAGCAGAGGCATCCGTCGCCGGCGGCATCGCCGGTTTCTCCTCCAACGGATTCAAGATTTCCAACAGTATATCCAAAGGCAACATCACCTCCCTCATCAATGCGCAAGGCGTAGGCGGCATTATCGGCAATATCGGCAACTCGGACAACTCCGGTCAGGAATTCCCCGGTTGTTCAGTTGCTTGTGTCGTCCGTAACGCTGACATGACCAACGAATACACGGGCATGGTCATCGGTAAATACAACGGAGCCACCGCCCTCGTGAGCATCGGCAGCGCTGAGCATCCGGTGCTCGTCAAAGGCCGAATCAACCTGGGCGGCAACATCATCGCCATGGGGGCCGGCAACGTCAAAACCTACGCCGCCGGTACGGCCAACCCGAGCGCTGACAACCACCCGGTCTTCGTCGTGTTCGACCCGACCCCGTTCGAGGACGGCGGCGACGAGCCCGACCAGCCGAAACTCGATGCCCCGGCCAATGTCAAGGTCGATGTCTTCTACAACTACACGACCGTCAGCTGGGATGCCGTGAACGGCGCCGAATGGTATGTCGTCGAATACAAGAAGGCCGACGCTACGACCTGGACGGCCTGCGACCGCACGGAGGACACCACCTGCACGATCGAAGGACTCGAGCACGGTGTCTCCTACAGCTTCCGCGTCAGGGCATTCACGTCCAACGGTTCCGGTTATTCCGACGAGACCGCCGGAGAGACCCTGCCGGAGGTCAACCTCGGCAAGCCGGTCATCACCGGCGCCACGATGACTCCGAAGTCGGCCGATGTCGCCTGGAATGCCGTCGAGAATGCGACCGCCTACAGGATCGAGATGAAGGGTCCGGAGGATGAAGAATGGAAGACCGTCGCCGAATCCGTCAGCGAGACCCACTTCCTGGTCAACGGCCTGAGGCCCGAGAAGACCTACCAGTTCCGCGTCAAGGCCCTCGGCGCGGGCGGCAACGAAGGAGCGGAGTTCTCCGATCCGTACAGCGCCACGACCGAAGCCGTGACCTTCACCTACCCGCTGAGCCTGGACAATGCGGATGATTTCGCATCCTGGATCAATGTCGCGGCCGAACTGGCGCCGGAGACGGCGTCCGTCACCCTCGCCAAGGACATCGACCTCAAGAATGTCGAGATCACCGGGGCCGCCTCCTTCGCCGGTTCCTTCGACGGAGCGGGCCACGCCCTGAAGAATGTCTCCGCCGCCGCCCCGCTCTTCGGAACGCTCACCGGTTCCGTCAAGGACCTCACCATCGAGGGCGCCTTCGCGCAGAGCTTCGATGCGGATGACACGGCTGCCGAGCACAAGCTCGCCGCACTCGCCGGCTACTCCACCGGTTCCGTCACCAACGTCACCAACAAGGCGTCCGTGACCATGACCGGCGCCGGCACCCTGTCGAGCCCGGTCATCGGCGGCGTCGTCGCCATCCAGCAGGGCGGCACCTTCAAGGGCAACAAGAACAGCGGAGCCATCTCCCTGACCCATGCCGGTTCGGTATCCATCAAGAACACGAGCATCTCCAACTTCCACATGTTCGTCGTGACGGCCGGCGTCGTCGGCATCTTCATCGACGCGACCGCGGAAGACTGCGTCAACGAGGGCACCGTGTCCGTCCTCGGCAAGGACCCGACCAAGGTTACGGCCCGCCACTATGTCGGCGGTGTCATCGGAACGCCCCAGGGCGCCACGGTGACCAACTGTACCAACAAGGGCGCCATCACCGCTGACTTCACGGATCCGACCCATGCTGCAGCCAAGCAGGTCTGGGTCGGCGGTATCATCGGCGGACGCAACGGCGACTGCTCCACCGAGGACGGCGTAACCGTCATCGAGAACTGCAACAACTACGGCGAATGCACCCTGATCGCGGAGAACAGCGTGAACAACTACCTTGCCGGTATTGCCGGCCAGGCCTGCACCGAAGCCACCAAGGCCCCGATCACCGCTGAAGTCCTCGGCAAGATCGTCGGCTGCCACAACTACGGCAAACTCGTCAAGAAGGGCGCCGGCGGCTGCCGCCTCGGCGGTATCCACGGCGGTGCAGCCACCATCGAGAACTGCGTCAATGAAGGTGAAATCCTCGTCGAGAACATCTCGACGGCCGGTGCCGTCGGTGGTCTGGTCGGCTATCCGACCCAGGCCTACCACCCGGTCACCGGTTCCCGGAACATCGGCAACATGACCGCAACCTGCGACGTGACCTTCGCCATGGGCGGCCTCTTCGGCCAGGGCGGCAACACGAACCAGAGCTATGCGGGATGCTCGGTCAACTGCACGATGACGGCGCCGGCCTCCGTCCTTGCCGGTATCGTCCTCGGTACGGCGAAGACCATCGCCTCCGGCAAGGCCATCACCTACGGTACGACCGATTCTCCGATCAAGGTGAAGGGTACCGTCAAGGGCGAAGCCCTCACGGCGGACAACTTCGCTACCTTCCTGGTCGGTGACGGCGGCATCACCGCCGGCGGTGAAATCGACACGGCCAATGTCCTGTTCGGCGAATAGGATACGCTGATCGCCTGATGATGGGGCCGGCCTTTCGGGGCCGGCCCCTTTTCGTCCGCATATGCTTGGTAATATTTGGGGAAATGGCTATCTCTGTTCCATCCCAAAAGCATCGACTATGAAACCCATTGTACGCTCCATCCCCCTGCTCGTTTTCCTCCTCACCGGTTTCCCGCTGATGGCCCAGCAAGTCATCACGACCGTCAAGGGAGAGCAGTTCAACACCCGGGTCAAACGCATCGACAAGGAGGTCGTCCGAACCGCCAGCCTCGGCATCGGAATGAGCATCCCGGCCGCCAACCGCCTCAAGGCTTTCAAAGAGGGCACTTCGACATCCTCCGCAGACCTCCGCTTCGGCCCGACGCCGGACGGTTATTACGGGCTGACGCTCCGCTTCTGATCACTCCCCCTCCTCCCGGTGGCGCATCCGCTTGCACCAGGCGCTCGGGGATTCGTCCATCACCAGTTTGAAGGCCTGGTTGAAGGTCGCGGCGGTGTGGAAGCCCGACAGGGCGGCGAGATCGACGACCTTGAGACTCCGGTCTCGGCGGAAAAGATCCGCCGCGTATTGGATCCGGTAATGGTTCACCCATTGCCGGAAGTTCTTTCCGGCGCATTCGTTGATGGTCCGGCTCAGATAGACCTTGTTCGTGAACATGGCGTTGCAGAGGTCCGTCAGGGAGAAGGATTCCACCAGGAAAGGCCGGCGCTCGGACATGTAGCGGCAGCAGCGTTCATAGAGGTTGCGGTCCGGGACGAAGGGTTCGCCCGGAATGGGCCGGGGCGCTTTACCGGATTGGGCCCGTGCCACGGCATCATCCAGGGCGGGGACGGCGAAAAAGCAGGAACCGGCGCTCCAGCGTGCATCCAGCCAGGCATAGAGGAAGAGCGAAACGAAACAGACCGCCACCGCTGCGGCCGGATGACCTGAGACGAGGCAGGACAGCAGCAGGACGCAAAGCCAGACGACCTCCCAGGTGGCGCGGTCCTCCTGTTCCAGGGTCTTGCGGAGCGTAATGCCCCGGGAGAGGAGTTCCATCAGTTCACGGCGGCGTAGGGCCAGGGCGGACCGGGCGAGAAGCAGGTCAGCCACAAGCACATAAGGGCATACGGCCGGGAGGAAAAGCGCCGCCGGCACGGCAGCGAGTCCGGCTGCCGAAAGCACGGGCAGCCGGGCGCCCTTGTTCGGCGGCACGGGCAGGAGCAGAAGGGACAGGGCCGCCGACAGGTAGCAGAGGGAGAGGGTCTCCGGCGTCACGTACCGGAAACGGAATAAGCCCAGCACCAGGACGAGGTTGAGTTCCACGAGGGCCAGGATCCGGGTCAGGCGTCCGTGGCGCCAGCCCCGCCTGCCCCTCCATTCCGACAGGAAGAAGGAGAGGTCCGTGCCGACGAAGGCGATGATGAGGACAGGCCGGAGCATAGGCATCGATTCCGGCCGAAAGTTACGCGAAAGGCCCCGCGAAACGCTGGTTTCAGGGGGCCTTTTTTGTTACATTTTCTTTTTTTATACGGTTTTTCCGTTTTTGGCGTTCTTTCCCCCGCCCTTGATGGTATTGAAGCCCTTCCCGTACACGCCGGAAACGGAGGAAACCGACAGGAAGGCCTCCGGATCGATGGCCTTGATGTAACGGAGGAGGAGGTTCAGGTCCGTTTTCCGCGTCAGGACCATCAGCACCTCGGTCTGCTGCTGCGTGTACCAGCCCTTGCCGTCCAGGACCGTGACGCCGCGGCGAAGATCATGGGTGATGGCATCCGCGATCTCCGCATATTTCTTCGAGAGGATGAAAAGCTGGACACTCTGCTGGGAGCCCGAAATATACAGGTCCAGCACATAGCTGGTGACCGTCACGAGCAGCAAGCCGTACACGACGGTCGTGATTTTCTCCGCCCAGGGCATCAGGTGTGTCAGCGGCTGTCCGTCCGCTCCGAGCAGGGCCTGCCCCGTCGCCGGATCGATTTCCTTGACGACCGAAGGCACGAAGAGGGAAGAGCAGATGATGATCACATCCAGGAAAAGGATGACCCGGCCCGGAGAGACATTGCGGTAGCGGGTATAGATCAGGGCCACGATGTCCGTGCCGCCCGTGCTGCCGCCCTGCGAGATGGACATCCCGATCCCGACACCGGCCAGGATGCCGCCCATGATGGTCGACATCAGCTTGCCGTTCTCCAGGGCGAGCGTCCGGACGATCTCATACGGGATGACGCTCTGGAAGAAGGTCAGGCCGAAGGAGGCCAGGAGGATGGCATAGATGGTCTTGCCGCCGAAACTGCTCCCCAGGATGGTAAACGCGGCGATGAGCAGGATGGCATTCAGCACGAAGTACGAATAACCGATCTTGACCACCCCGCCCGTCGCATACTGGATGATCGAGCTGATACCGGTCACTCCCCCGCCGACCAGGTTGTTCGGAACGAGGAAAACGGACCATCCGACCGTATAGATGAGGATGCCGAGGGTGACCAGCAGCCACTCCTTGACATGGGTCCATGCGCTTTTTTTCAACTCTGCCATCGATGCTATGCCTTTTTCTTCCGGTCGATGCCGGTCTTGATTTCCTCGAACCCTTCCCCGTACACGTCGCTGGTGGGCGAAACGGACATGAATGCCTTCGGATCCACGCCCTTGACCGCCTTGGTGATTTCATGCAGCTGGGACTTGCGGGCCAGCACCAGGAGGACCTTCTTCTCGGACTGGGTGTACCAGCCCACGGCATTGATGGCCGTGACCCCGCGGTCCATTTCGTGGATGATGAAGTCGGCGATGTCCGTGAATTTCTCCGAGAAGATCAGCACCTGCACCGAGGACTTCCGGCCCAGCAGCACATAATCCACCACGAGCGAGAAGGAGATCATGGCCAGGTAGCCGTACATCATATCCTGGAAGGTCTTTCCGGGAATCAGGAGGACGGAGGCGATGATGAAGAGGTCGAAATACAGGTACACCTGGCCCGGGGAAACCGGCCAGAACTTGTTGATGATCATCGCGAAGATGTCCGTCCCGCCGGTGCTTCCGCCACGGGACAGGATCAGGCCGATGCCGATCGCCTCCACGATGCCGCCGATGACCGGGACCAGGATCTTCTCGTCGAGATACAGCAGGTGGCCGGGCAGGGAAAGGAGCACGTCGACCTTCGGCATCACGTCGAAGAGCAGCGTCGAAACGAGGATGGCGTAGATCGTCCGGAAGCCGAAGCCCTTTCCGAGGATCAGCGTGGCGATGATGATCAGGAGGGCGTTCAGGGCCGGGAAGGACCAGCCGACGGGAATCAGCCCGCGGGTCGCCATCTCGATGATGGTGCAGGCGCCCGTCAGGCCGCCGCTGGCGATGCCGTTCGGAATGAGGAACGACGTCCAGGCGACGACATAGAGCAGGGCGCCGACCGTGATGACGATGTAGTCCCAGACAACGCTGCGGATGACTTTCCTGTCCATACTACTTCTTGAGGACAACGTTGACCATCCGGCCCGGGACGACGATAACCTTGGCTATCGTCATGTCACCCAGATACTTCTGCGTGTTTTCATGGGCACGTACGGCCCCTTCGATCTCCGCGGGCGCCATCGATGCGGGCAGGTCCACGAGGAAACGCGTCTTCCCGTTGAACGCCACCGGATACTTGACGGTATTCTCGACCGTATATTCGGGGTGGTACTCCGGGAAGGAGGCGTAGGTGATGGAGTCCTCATGGCCCAGCTGGTGCCAGAGTTCCTCCGCGATGTGCGGGGCGAAAGGCGACAGCAGGATCAGCAGCGGCTCCAGGACCGCACGCTTGGAACAGCCCTGGAGGTCGTTCAGGGCAATCATGAAGGCGCTGACGGTCGTATTGAAGGAGAAGTTCTCGATGTCTTCCTGCTCCTTGCCGATCAGCTTGTGGAGCGCCTTCAGCTCGTCCGCCGTCGGCGCCTCGTCCGTAACCAGCCACTTGTCGCGGTCCCAGAACAGGCGCCAGACCTTGCGGAGGAAGCGGTTGACCCCGTCGATGCCCTTCGTATCCCAGGGCTTCGACTGCTCGAGCGGACCGAGGAACATCTCGTACAGGCGCAGGGTGTCGGCCCCGTAGGTGTCGCAGACCCGGTCCGGATTGACCACGTTGTACATCGATTTGGACATCTTCTCGACCGCCCATCCGCAGATGTACTCGCCGTTCTCGAGAATGAATTCAGCGTCGGCATATTCCGGGCGCCAGGCCTTGAAGGCCTCCAGGTCGAGCCGGTCGTTCCGGACGATGTTGATGTCCACATGGATTTCGGTCGTCTCATACCCGTCCTTCAGGCCGGCGGAGACGAAGGTGTTGGTCCCGACGATGCGGTAGACGAAGTTCGAACGGCCCTGGATCATGCCCTGGTTGATCAGCTTCCGGAACGGCTCGTCCTCGCAGACATAGCCGAGGTCATAGAGGAACTTGTTCCAGAAACGGCTGTAGATCAGGTGGCCGGTGGCATGTTCCGTCCCGCCGATGTACAGGTCCACATTGCGCCAGTACTTGTCGGCCTCCGGGCTGACAAGGGCCTCGTCGTTGTGGGGGTCCATGTAGCGCAGGTAATAGGCGCTGGATCCGGCAAAGCCCGGCATGGTGCTCTTTTCGAAGGGATAACCTTCATAGTTCCAATCCTTTGCGCGTGCCAGCGGCGGCTCTCCGCTTTCGGTCGGTTTGTATTCGTCGATCTCCGGGAGGGTCACCGGAAGGCGGTCGAAGGGGACCGGCGTGGCGATGCCGTCCTTGTAGTAGATCGGGAACGGCTCGCCCCAGTAGCGCTGGCGGGAGAAGATGGCGTCGCGGATCCGGTAGTTGACCTTGCGGTGGCCGATGCCGTGGGCCTCGACATAATCGATGGCCGCGGGAATCGCTTCCTTGACATCCAGGCCGTTGAGGAAGCCGCTGTTGATCATCCGGCCTTCCTTGGCATCGAAACTCTCTTCGGAGACGTCCGCGCCTTCGATCAGCGGGATGACCGGGAGGTTGAATTTCCGGGCGAAGGCATAGTCGCGGCTGTCATGGGCCGGAACGGCCATGATCGCACCCGTCCCGTAACCGGCGAGGACATATTCGGCAATCCACACAGGCACCTTGTCCCCGGTCAGCGGATTGATGGCGTACGAGCCGGAGAATACGCCCGTAACCGCCTTTCCGGCAATCCTTTCCCGTTCCGTTTTCTTCTTGACGGCGGCCAGATAGGCATCCACTTCCGCCCGCTGCGCAGCGGTGGTCAGCTTCTCCACCCACTCGCTCTCCGGCGCAAGGACCATGAAGGTCACGCCGAAGACGGTGTCGGCCCGGGTCGTGAAGATGGTCATGTCGTACTGCCGGTCGCCGTTGACGACCTTGAAGACCATCTCGGCGCCCTGGGAGCGGCCGATCCAGTTCCGCTGCATCTCCTTGAGGGAGTCGGTCCAGTCGAGCCGGTCCAGGCCGTCGAGCAGGCGGCCCGCATAGGCGGAGACCCGCAGCTGCCACTGCACCATCTTCTTCTGGAAGACCGGGTGGCCGCCGCGCTCGGAATAGCCGTCCTTGACCTCGTCGTTGGCGAGGACGGTCCCGAGGGCCGGGCACCAGTTGACGGTCGATTCGCCCTGATAGGCAATGCGGTATTGCATCAGGATGTCCGCTTTCTCCTTGTCGGTGAAGGACTTCCATTCTTCCGCCGTGAAGGGGGCATGCTCCCCGCAAGCGGCATTGACGGCTGCGGAGCCGCCCTCGGCGAAGGCCGCTTCCAGCACTTCGATCGGGCGCGCCTTCTGGATATCGTTGTCGTACCAGCAGCCGAACATCTTCAGGAAGGCCCATTGGGTCCACTTGTAATAATCCGGATCGGAGGTACGGAACTCGCGGTCCCAGTCATAGGAAAAGCCGATGCGGTCGAGCTGTTCCCGGTAGCGGGCGACGTTCTGGTGGGTCGTCTTCTCCGGATGCTGCCCGGTCTGGATGGCATACTGCTCCGCGGGGAGGCCGAAGGCGTCATAGCCCATCGGATGGAGGACATTGAAGCCCTTCAGGCGCTTGTAGCGGGAGAAGATGTCGCTGGCGATATAACCCAGCGGATGGCCGACATGCAGGCCCGCGCCCGACGGGTACGGGAACATGTCCAGCACATAGTATTTCGGCTTGGAGCCGTCCGCCTCCGCCTTGAAGGTCTTGTTGGCCGCCCACCAGGCCTGCCATTTCTTTTCAATCTCGAGAAAATTGTAATCCATATCGTTAATCGATGCTTTTTCCATTGATGCCGAAACTGCCTCTCCGCCGGTCCAGGAGGAATTCCACCGTCAGGCTGACGGCCGTGCGCACCTTTTTCCCGCCCCGCATCCGGCCGGGACGCCATTTCGGCGACGCCGACACGACGCGGACCGCTTCGGCGTCCAGCGCGGGGGAAACGCCCCGCCGGACGGTCACGTCCGTCACGTTGCCGCCCTCGTCGATGATGAAATCGACGATGACGCGGCCCTGGTTCCCCGCCTCGGCCGCCTCCTTGGGATAGCGGAGATAGACGTACACCCATTTCTCCAGGAACACGGAGGGATCGGAAGAGCCCAGGAAGGTCGGCTTGTAGTCCACGTCGTGGTAGGACACGGCCGGCGTGGCGGCCGCAGCGTCCGCCGGCGCCTGGTCCGGCCGGAAAAGCGGCCGGGCGGCGGTGGAAAGCGCCACGGTGAAATTATAGATGTATTCCAGTTCCTTCTCCATCCCGTCGTACTGCAGGAGGGAAGGCGTATCATACTGGGTCCCGTGCTCCGGGTACCGGCCGGTCGTGAAGAACACGGAAGGGATCTCCTTCGCATAAAAGGCCCGGTGGTCGGAGGGATACGGCTCGACGGAAGTCAGCGCCGGCCGGGTCGGCAGCAATTCGCCCTCCAGACGGCGCAGGAGCACATTCAGGTCGGCATTGGAGGAGGTGTAGGCATAGAAACCGAGGCTGGCCGTGCCGAGCATGTCGAGGTTGACCATCGCGTCGATCCGGTCGCTGTCGGAGAAGGCGCGGTCCAGGAAATACCAGGAGCCGGCCATCGATTCGGCGGAGGCGCCGAAGGCGACCAGCAGGACGGAACGGCCGAGCCGGAGCCGGCTGGAATGGAGCATCCGGGCCAGTTCCAGGAGGATGGCCATGCCGGACGCATTGCCGTTGGCCCCGTAATAGATGCGGTTCACGGTTTCGCCGTCCACCGTATAGGTGTCGCTGCCGAGGTTGTCCATCCGGGCGCCGATGAGGATATAGCGGTCGCTCAGCGCCGGGTCACATCCCTGGATGAAGGCGGCCACATTGCGGGAAACGAGGGTATCACCCCCTTCGCGGGCCAGGCCGAAGGTCTCCCCCGCTTCCGGGGTAATCAGTTCGATCCCGTATTCCCTGAGGGTCCGGCCGATGTACTCCGCGCTCATCCGCTCCCCTTCCGAGCCGGCCCTGCGGCCTTCCATCTGGGCGCCGGCGAGCATGGACACATGCCCCTTCAGCGCGGTAACGGTCTCGGAATCATACAGGTCGGCATAATCCTGCGTACGGAACTGGGCAGGCAGCGTCCAGGACGAGAGCAGGACGGCGGTCGCGAGCAGCAGTCTTTTCATGGCCCTATTCATTGACAAGGATCCATGCGTCCTTGGGGCAGACTGATGTGCCGCGGAGCGCCTTCAAGCGGTCCAGCGTCACGGAAAGCGTGTCCGACGGGCAGATGGCGACGGAATTGTAGCCGTTGCGGAAACTCACGATCGTGGCCGGATAGCCGGCCTCCACGCATTTCTGCAGCTTCTTTTCCGCATAATTGCGGGTCCGGAAGGCGCCGACGATAATGCAATAACGGGTCGCAAGCCGCGTCGTGTACAGGCCGCCGAGCCGGGTCGGATTCAGGAGCGTCCCGCGGCGCTGGCTCAGGGAATCGAGCAGGTGGCCTTCCAGCGCGGCGAGCGAATCGGCCATCGCCTTCTCCACGCGGCGCATCGAATCGATGCGGGCCTGGTGGCGCTGTTCCTCCAGGCGGGCCAGTTCCACCCGTTTCGCTTCCAGGTCGGCCGAGGTCGGCCGCCCGCCGAGCGAACGGAAAAAGTCGCAGCCGCCGAGCAGCAGGGCCGCGGCGAGCAGAAGGGGGATCAAGCTTTTTCTCATAATCCGTACATGCATCCTGAACATGCAAATTTAACGATTTCCCTCCGCTTCCGCAAAATAATATGTATCTTTGCCCGGAGTGAGAGAAAAGTTCGCCATACTGGTCCTGCTCGCCTTCGCCACGCTCGGGGCGGAGGCCCAGCTTCTGCCGAGCCGGCGGGAGCTTTTCCTCCGGGAAGAGGCGCTCCGCAACCCCGTCGGGGATGTGGACTTCGACGCCCTCCATCGCCGGCAGGACACCCTGACCCTCCTGTTCATCGGCGATGTGATGGCCCATGGTCCCATGATTGAAAACGCCTACAGGATGCACTGCAAGGCCCATCCGGGCGCCAGGAAAGACGATCCGGCCAGCTATGACTGGTCCGCCTTCCTCCGCCGCCTGGAAGCGCCCGTCGCAGCGGCCGACCTTGCCGTCTGCAACATGGAATTCCCGCTGGCCGGCTATCCCTACACCGGCTATCCCTGCTTCTCCGCGCCCGACACCTACGCCGACTACCTCACCGGCCTCGGCTTCGATGTCCTCCTGACCGCCAACAACCACATCCTGGACAAGGGCCAGGCCGGTCTCGTCCGGACCGTCCGCGCCTGCGATGCGCTCGAATCCGCCGGCAGGGTCCGCTATACCGGCATCTCCGCCGACGAAGCCGACGATACCGCCCGCTACCCGCTCATCATCGACCTGAAAGGCGTCCGGATCGCCCTCGTCAACTTCACCTACGGGACCAACACGGGGCCTTCCGCCCGCTGGCCGAAGGTCAACCGGATGCAGCGCGAAGACATCGGAAAGGCCCTCCGGCGCGCCCGGGAGCAGGAAGCGGACTACGTCATCGTCCTTCCCCACTGGGGCATCGAATACCGCCACCGGCATTCCCCGGAGCAGGAAGACCTCGCCCGCTGGATGGTGGCGAACGGGGCCGACCTCATCATCGGCACCCATCCCCACGTCCCCCAGGACATCCAGTACATCGACGGCAAGCCCGTCCTCTATTCCCTCGGCAATGCCGTTTCCAACCAGCAGGACCCCAAATGCCGCCTCGAACTCGCGGCAACCGTCCGGATCCTTCTCCACCGGAACGGCTCGACCACCCTCGACCGGCCGGAGGTCAGCTTCCTCTGGTGCGCCCATCCCGGCACGGTGGAGGATTCCTACACCGTCCTTCCCGTCGCGGAATACCTCTCCCGGCCGGAAGCCTGGCGGAGCCCTTCCGACCATGACAGCATGGCCAGGACCTATCAAGAAACCCTCAAAGCAACCGGCATAGATGAAGAAAAGCCTCTTCCTGGAAGCCATTGACCCGATCGAGATCTACGGGGCAGGCGGCCGCATCCTCAACGAGTTCTGTTCCTATTTCCCGAAACTGAAGGTGACCGCCCGCGGCCACGAACTCATCCTGGAAGGCCGGGAAGAGGACATCGCCCTGTTCAACACGCGCTTCGAAGAACTCATCGAGCGGCGCCACCACAAGATGAACCTCACCGTCTATGACGTCGAGGACATCTTCAGCGGAGAGAACACCGCCGAGCGCTTCCGCATCAGCGGCGACGCGACCATTGTCCACGGGACGGACGGCAAGCCCATCCGGGCGCGGAACAAGACCCAGCAGGAGATGGTCAAGGCCTACTTCGACAACGACCTCGTCTTCGCCGTCGGCCCGGCCGGCACGGGCAAGACCTACATCGCCATCGCCCTGGCCGTCCGCGCGCTGAAGAACCGGGAGATCAAGCGGATCATCCTGACCCGCCCGGCCGTCGAGGCGGGCGAACGCCTCGGCTTCCTGCCGGGCGACCTCAAGGACAAGCTCGACCCCTATCTCCAGCCGCTGTACGACGCCCTGGAGGACATGATCCCTTCCCGGAAGCTCCAGGAATTCATGGGGGACGGCATCATCCAGATCGCCCCGCTCGCCTACATGCGCGGCCGCACCCTCGACCGGGCCTGCGTCATCCTCGACGAGGCCCAGAACACCAACCTCGGCCAGCTCAAGATGTTCCTCACGCGCATGGGGTCCAACGCCAAGTTCATCGTCACCGGGGACGCGACCCAGATCGACCTTCCCCGCAAGGGCGATTCCGGCCTGCTCGCCGGCATCCGCCTGCTCGGAGGCATCAAGGGCATCGCAACCATCTCCTTCACGAACGAAGACATCGTCCGCCATCCGCTCGTCACCAAGATCGTCAAGGCCTTCGACCGGGCCGAGGAGACGGAAAAAGCGGACCGGGCCGAAGCCTGATCCGCTCGTTTCCAATCGGTTCCGTTAACTAGTTCGCGGCCTTGAGGATGGCCTCGTACTTCTCGTATGCGGCCTTGTAATCCTCGCTTTCACCACGGAAGATGAAGTAGATCCGCTTCAGGTAATCGGCGACGTTCGTCTTGACAGCGTCGTTCTTCGTGATGGCGTAGCACTTCTCGAAAGGATCGATGCAGTTCTTCAGGGCGACCTTCAGCTCTTCCTGGAGGGCGTCGTACTTCTTGTACTCGCTGTAAGGGAGGGCGTTGGCTTCTTCCTGGAGCGCAAGCGCGCGGTTGTACCACATCACGCCTTCGCCATAGTAACCCATCTCATACTCCGGATTGACCTCGCCGGCCTTGCGGTAGGACTTGACGGCATTCTCGTAATCCTTCAGGCGGCCGTAGATGTCACCTTCCACATAATAAAGGGAGGCATTGTCGGGCATCTGCTCCTTCGCCTTGCCCAGCAGGCCGATGAGCTTGACCGGATCCTCGTTCGTGGTGATGTACAGGTTGATGAGATTGGTCAGGACCTGGGAATTCTCCGGGAACTTCACGAAACCGTCCTCGAGGTACTTCTTGGCCGCGAGGGTGTCCTTCTGGCTGAGGGCGCACTCATAGAGGTTGGCGTAAATAGCGCCGTCCGCCATGTAGCCGAGGGCCATCGTGCGGTCGAACTGCTTCTTGGCGAACGCGAAGTTCTGGGCCTCGGCGGCCATCAGGCCGGAATAATAGACAGCGACCGTGTCGATCCGGGACAGCGGGGCGGTCGCGGCGGCCTCCGCCTGACGGGCGAAGAGCTCGCTCGCCTTGGCGGTGTTGCCGAGCTGGTAGGCCGTGTAGGCATCCTGGCCGTAGTTGTTGGCGATGGTCTCGATCGCCTCGGTGATCTCCTTGGTCTTCTTGCCCTTCTCGTCGAGGGAAGCGGCCTTGGAATAGGCTTCGAGGGCCTTGGCGAGGGCATCGCCCTGGTAGGAAGGCTTCGTCACCTCGATGATGACGAGGTTGTTCCCGTCGAAATAGAGGTTCTTGTCCTTATAGACGGCCTTTTCAAGTTCCTTGCCGCCCACCTGGACCATCTCGGTGGAAAGGGGCTTGTCGTTGCCCATGACCAGCTGGAGCTGGGTCTTGTCGCCACCGACCACATTGGCGGTCGGGTTGCCATAGGCGTTGACATAGGCCTTGGCGATGCCGATCCAGGTTTCCGGCTTGACCGCCTTCTTGGCGTTCTGGGCGGCAGCCTCGGCCTTGTCAATGGCCTTCTGGATGTCCTCCGCGGACTTGACCTGGGCGTTGGCGAAGGCCATCGAGGCCATCAGCGCAACGGCGAACATAATCTTTTTCATTGCTTGCGTGTATTAATTGTTTGTTTCTTCCACATTTTCCGTATTCTCGGCGGCCTGCACGGGCTCGTCCTCATCGTCGGAATGGGCCACGACCGAAACGGCTGCAATGGCGTCACCGGGCTTGATGTTGATGAGCTTGACCCCCTGGGTGGCCCGGCCCGCCACGCGGATGGTGGCGACCGGCATCCGGATCGTCATGCCCGAACGGTTGATGATCATCAGGTCATCCTCGTCCGTGACATTCTTGAGC